>Ga0265295_1000045_pt1 | contig 252682 bp, 237 predicted proteins | sample Munlansysbiofilm_FD_192503 | JGI IMG/M metagenome (GOLD analysis project Ga0265295, IMG submission 192503) | Leachate microbial communities from a municipal landfill in Southern Ontario, Canada - Methane capture system biofilm | ecosystem: Engineered > Solid waste > Landfill > Unclassified ...
GCGCCATGTCCGTACTGTGACAACGGCTGCGCCCTCGCAGGCACAATGCCTCAGCCCATGTGTTTTCAGGAGCCGTTTGCCTCATGCCGCATCAAGCCTCTCCACAGTCTTATCGCTTCGCGCTCAAGCATTTCTATTCGCTCGCCAAACCCTATCTGGTGTCGGAAGAAAAGAAAAAGGGCTGGGGCCTGCTGCTGCTGGTGCTGGCGATGAATCTGGCGCTGGTGTGGGTGAATGTGAAGCTCACGCAGTGGAACGGCGAGTTTTTCAACGCCCTGCAAGCGAAGAATTTCGCCGCCTTCAAGCAGTTGCTGCTGATCTTCACCGGCTACGCCTTTCTCTACATCGCCCTGGCGGTGTATTCGCAGTATTTTTTGCAGATGCTGCAGATCAACTGGCGGCGCTGGATGACCGAGGTGTTTCTCAAGGACTGGCTCTCCGGCGGCACGCATTACCGTATGTCGCTGCGGCAGGGCAACACCGACAACCCCGATCAGCGCATCGCCGACGACATTGGCGGGTTCATCAACGGCAGCCTGAATCTGTTTTTCGGCTTCGTCTCCTCGCTGGTCACGCTGTTCTCCTTTCTGGTCATGCTGTGGATGCTGTCGGGCGCGGTCACGCTGCTGGGCGTCACCATCCCCGGCTATATGGTGTGGGTGGCGATTCTGTATGCCGGGGTGGGCAGCGTGCTGGCGCACTGGGTGGGCAGGCCGCTGATCCGGCTCAACTTCTACCAGCAGCGCTACGAGGCGGATTTCCGCTTCGGCCTGGCGCGCACGCGCGAGCATGACGAAGGCATCGCGCTGTACAACGGCGAGCAGCGCGAACTCGCCGGGCACCGCGACCGTTTCTCCAATGTGTGGAGCAACTGGTGGGGCATCATGAGGCGGCAGAAGCTGTTCACCTGGTACAGCGCGTTCTACGGCCAACTGGCCATCATCTTCCCCATTCTGGTGGCCGCACCGCGCTATTTCGCCGGGCAGATTCAACTGGGTGGGCTGACGCAGACGGCGCAGGCCTTCGGCCAGGTGCAGGGGGCGCTGTCGTGGTTCATCGGCGCGTACACCAGCATCGCCGACTGGCGCGCCACGGTCGAGCGTTTGCAGACTTTTGTCGAGGCCATGAACGAAGCCAGGCAACACCCGCCCAGCCCGACGCCGCCAGTTCCCGCAGGTCCAGGCATCGACTCGGCGGGCGTGGTGCCGCTGCGCAGCGCGCGCGAGTCGGTGGCGCTGGGCGATCTGCTGCTGCTGACACCCGATGGGCGGCCGCTGCTGCAATGCGCGGGCGAACACATCAGCCGCGGCCAGCACACCCTGTTCACCGGGCCGTCGGGCAGCGGCAAGAGCACGCTGGTGCGCTGGCTGGCGGGCATCTGGCCGTATGCGCTCAATACGGCGCATGCGCATGCACCCTCGGGCCGCACCCTGTTCCTGCCGCAAAAACCGTATCTGCCGCTGGGCACGCTCAAGCAGGCGCTGACCTATCCGCAAAACCCGGACGACTTCGGCGCCGCGCGGATCAGCGAGGCGCTGCAGCTTGCGCGCGTGCCCTATCTGGAGGCCGCGCTGGAGCAGACCGACACCTGGATGCAGCGGCTCTCCCCCGGCGAGCAGCAGCGTCTGGCGGTGGCCCGCGCGCTGCTCATCGCCCCGGACTGGCTGTTCATGGACGAGGCCACCAGCGCGCTCGATGCGCCGACCGAGCGCGCCATGTACGCGCTTTTGCAGCAGCGCTTGCCCGACACTACGCTGGTGAGCGTGGCGCACCGCGTGGGGGTGATCGAGTTCCATCGGCAGATCTATGCGGTCGAGGCCGATCCTGCCGGTCTAGGCCCGGCGCGCATGGCAAGACGCGACGCCGAGAGTGCGCGCCAGGCCGCGCTGGGCGACGAGGCGGCGTCGGGCTCGCCGGCCTTTGCATCGTGATGAGACGATGATGCTGCTCTCTGACGATCTGAGCGCCGCCGGGTTCGACCAGCCCTTCGAACTGCTGCGCGGCTGCCATGCCCGCATCACCCGCATGGACGCCCTGCTGTTGCGGCTGATCGATCACGTCAGGCAGCAAGGCGCGGACGCGCAGGCGCAGCAGGCGGCCGACAAAGTGTTGCGCTACTTCGAGGTGGCGGCGCCGCTGCACCATGAGGACGAGGAATTGCACGTGTTTCCCGTGCTGCGCGCTGAGGCGTCGGGGCCGAAGTGGGAAGGAAATGACGCGGTATTGGAGAAGTTGGAGAGCGATCACCGCGCGCTGGCCGGGCTCTGGGCCGAACTGCGCGTCTGGCTGCTGCAGGTCAAAGCCGCGCAGGCGCTGCCCGCACAGGCGTCCGTCACCGAGGCGGCGCAACGCTTCGACGCCCTGCACGCCGCGCATATCGACATCGAAAACACGCAGATCTTTCCCGCGGCTCAAGCGCGCATGAGCGCCGCGCAAATCTCGGCCATGGGCCAGGACATGGCGGCCCGCCGTGGGGTGCGCTGGCCCTTGGAATAGGCCATCAATCGGGCCATCGAACCCGTGCGAAAAATGGCCGCACCGCTGGGAACGGCGCCCAGCCCCATCCGGGGTCGGCCGAACAGCCGTGTGAATCAGGCTTTGACCGACTTCACCCACCAGTCATGCAGATTACAGGTGCTGGTCACTGTGACTGCACCTTGATAGCCCTCGGGCAGCGTGTGTTCGGATACGGGCTTGTCTTTCCAGTTGAACGTCTTGCGGCCGAGGAATTTGCCGCCCTCGAGCACGACCGTGTGGCTGACGATGTAGTGCGCTTCGCTCATCGGATGCGGCGTGGTGACGGTCATCTTGCTGCCCTCTATTTTCACCAGCGGCACATGGAGCTGTACGACCTCTTTCCAATGGCCGGGGTCGTCTTCGGTGAACACCACATTGGTCCACTCTTCGCCCGGCGCGGCCTGCGCCATCGAGGGCAGGGTCAGCGCGGCGGCGGCGCCGACCAGCGTGGTCGAAACAAAGGTTCTGCGTTGCATGGCGTACTCCAACAGGGAACGAATAGCCTAGGAGCCTGTCGGACTTGAGGATCGTCGGCTGCAAAACGGCCTCGCCGGTCCATTTTTCACCGTTTTGTGGGCCTCTGGCCCATCCCTCGCTGCGCTCGGGACCGCCACTTCGTGGCGTCCTGCGCCCTGCGGGCTGGTCTTGGGCAATAGTTCGACTATTGCCCGGCGAAATCGGCAAAAACTGTCCTCGCCGGGGCCGTTTTTCGCTATCGACGCCCCAAGTCCGACAGGCTCCTAGAAAATAAACCGCTGGCAAGCGTGCCACGTAACCCGTCGTAACAACCCTGTTCTGTCCAAGGCGATTGTGCAGTCCGCTCAATCCAGGCCCCGCACCACGTCCAGCGCCTCGTCGATGCGCGAGACCGGGTGCAGCGCCAGGCCTTCGAACTGTCTGCTGGCCCCCTTGGGGGCATTGGCGGCGGGGATGATGGCGGCGGAAAATCCCAGCTTGGCGGCTTCGCGCAGGCGCTCCTGCCCGCGCGGGGCAGGGCGGATTTCGCCGGCCAGACCCACTTCGCCAAATGCCAGCAGGCCGCGCGGCAGCGGGCGGTTGCGCAAGGAGCTTTGGATGGCCAGCAGCACGGCCAGGTCGGCCGCGGGCTCGGTGATGCGCACGCCGCCCACGGCGTTGACGAACACGTCCTGATCGCCGCTGGCCACGCCCGCATGGCGGTGCAGCACGGCCAGCAGCATGGCCAGCCGGGCCGCGTCCAGGCCCACCGACAGGCGACGGGGACTCGGGGCGGCGGCGCTGTCCACCAGCGCCTGCACTTCCACCAGCAGCGGGCGGGTGCCCTCCAGCGTGGCGAGCACGCAGGCGCCGGGCACCGGCTCGGCATGGGTGGAGAGGAAAATGGCCGAAGGGTTGGATACGCCCTTGAGTCCGTGCTCGGTCATGGCGAACACGCCCAGTTCATTCACCGCGCCGAAGCGGTTCTTGATGGCGCGGATCAGCCGAAAGCGCGACTGGGTGTCGCCCTCGAAATAGAGCACGGTATCGACCATGTGCTCGAGCACTCGCGGGCCGGCAAGCGCCCCCTCCTTGGTCACGTGGCCGACGAGCACCAGGGTGAATCCCCCCGCCTTGGCGGCGCGGGTGAGCTGCGCCGCGCATTCGCGCACCTGCGACACCGACCCGGGCGCCGACGACAGGGCTTCGGTGTAAACGGTCTGGATGGAGTCGATCACGGCGATGGCGTAGGGCGGGGCGCCTGGAACCGCCTCCCCAGCCCGGCCCGTTACCCTCACCCCAACCCTCTCCCGGGGGGAGAGGGGGGCGATCCGCGTCTTCGCATCCCCTCCCCCGCTTGGGGGTTGGGTGGGGGGATGCCCGCCTTGGGGCGGCCCGGTTGCCAGTTCGTCGAGCATGACTTCCAACTGCGTTTCGGCCATGAGCCGCACCGGGGCGTCTTTCAGGCCGAGGCGCTGGGCACGCAGCGCGACCTGCGCGGCGGACTCCTCGCCGCTGATATAGAGCACCGGCAGCTCCGCCGACAGATGGGCCAGCACCTGCAGCAGCAGGGTGGACTTGCCGATGCCCGGATCGCCGCCGAGCAGCAACACGCCGCCGGGCACGAGGCCGCCGCCGAGCACGCGGTCGAGTTCGTCGATGCCGCTGCTGCGGTGCGCGTGGCGCTCGGCCTGCACCTCGGTGAGCAGCACCGGGCCGCTGGCCGCAGTGAGACCGCCGCGCCCGGCGAACTGCGCTGCCGCGGCGCCGTGACGTGCGCCGGGGCGGGCGGCATCGACGCTGCGCTCGACGGTCTCGACCAGGGTGTTCCAAGCCTGACAGTGCGGGCATTGGCCCTGCCACTTGGCGGACTTGCCGCCGCATTCGGAGCAGACGTAGACGGTTTGGGGTTTGGCCATGTTCACTCTACCCGGACGGGCACGCGCGCGGCCAGGGCGCACATCAGCTCGTAGCCGAGTGTGCCCGCCGCAGCCGCGACTTCGTCGATCGAGAGTTCGGCCTGCGCGTCCTGTCCCCACAGCAGCACGGGGCTGCCGATCATGGGCTGGCCGCCTGCGGCGAAAACGGGTTCGAGATCGACGGTGATCATGTCCATCGACACGCGGCCGACCAACTGCGTGCGAACCCCGTCGACCACGATGGGCGTGCCGTTCGGAGCGACGCGCGGATAGCCGTCGGCGTAGCCGCAGGCGACCACGCCGATGCGCATGGGCCGCGATGCGGTGAAGCGCCCGCCGTAGCCCACCGATTCGCCCGCGGCGATGTGCTGGATGTCGATCAGCTCGCTGCGCAGACTCATCGCCGCCTGCAGCCCCCAGTGTGCCGCATCGGGCGCGAGGCCCGTGGGCGAGCTGCCGTAGAGCGCGATACCGGGGCGCACCCAGTCGGCGGCCACGCGCGGGTCGGCACCGTGCATCAGCACCGCAGCGGAATTGGCCAGGGTGCGCTCACCCGGCAGATCGCCCACGCCGCGGGCGAAGCGCGCCAGGGCTGGGTTCACGCCGCCCGCTTCGTCGGCGCAGGCGAAGTGCGTCATATGGGTGATTTCGCCGACCTGCGGCAGCGCATTCAGCCGCGCCCAGGCGGAGGCATAGGCCTCGGGCGCGAAGCCCACGCGGTTCATGCCCGTATTCATCTTGAGGAACACGCGGTGCGTGCGGCTGCCGCGGTGCACCGCCAGCCAGTCGATCTGTTCGCGGCAATGCACCACATGCCAGAGGTTGAGGCGCTCGCACAGCGCGAGGTCCTCCGGGGCGAAACAGCCTTCGAGCAGCAGAATGGGGCCGACCCAGCCCAGCGCGCGCACCTTCTCGGCCTCGGCCAGATCGAGCAGGGCGAAGCCGTCGGCGGTGCGCAGCGCGCCATAGGCGCGGTCGATGCCGTGGCCATAGGCGTTGGCCTTGACCACGGCCCAGACCTTGCTGCGGGGCGTGGCCCGGCGGATGCGGGCGAGGTTGCGGGAGAGCGCGGCCGTGTGGATCACGGCGGAAATCGGGCGGGGCATGGCGGCTCGTGTGGAGGAGTTTGACGCCCATTGTCGCAAATGACTCCGTGGCCCCTGTGCTATAAACCGCCGCAGCCTGCGGGCCGGCGCCGAAGCAGCCCGCCGCGCCGCCGCGTGCCAGTACGCCTCATTCATCGTAGAATTGACTTCGGTTTGAAACCCCGCCCTTCAGGGCGGTGGCAGCCGCAGACCTCGGCCTGAAGGCCGAGGTTTCGGTGACCGTTTTGGGAGGGGATGCAAACCCCTTCCAAAACACATTGGACCGACAGGCCTGAAGGCCTGTCGCTAATTTCTTGCTCGCTCCTTCCGACCTTGTTTGCGCCCCACGACATGACACAGCCCCCCGCATCGCGGGCAGCCAAGCGATGAAAAAAGGCTTTTACTGGATCATGGCGGCGCAGTTTTTTTCTTCGCTGGCCGACAACGCGCTGCTCATCGCCGCCATCGCCCTGCTGGTGCAGATGCAGTCGCCCGACTGGATGACGCCGCTGCTCAAGTTCTTTTTCACCATTTCTTATGTGGTGCTCGCGCCCTTCGTGGGCGCGTTTGCCGACGCCATCCTGAAATGGAAGGTGATGTTCATCACCAATCTGGTGAAGGTGGCGGGGCTGGTGCTGATGTTGTTGACGGTGCATCCGCTGCTGGCGTATGGCGTGGTCGGCCTGGGGGCGGCGGCCTATTCGCCCGCCAAGTACGGCATCCTCACCGAGCTGCTGCCGCCGCAGCAACTGGTCGCGGCCAATGGCTGGATCGAGGGCACGACGGTCGGCTCGATCATTCTCGGCACGGTGCTGGGGGGCTTTCTGGTCAGCCAGGCGGCCTCGAATTTTCTGCTGGGGCTGCCCGGGCTGACGACTGCCGGCATCGACACCACGCCCGAGGCGGCGATTCTGATCATCATCCTGGTGTATCTGGCGGCGGCTCTGTGCAATCTGCGCATACCCGACACCGGCGCGCGTTACGACAAGCAGAAAGCCCGGCTGTTCGCGCTGCTGGTGGATTTTGCGCATTGCACCCGGGTGCTGTGGACCGACAGGCTGGGGCAGATCTCGATGGCGGTCACCACCCTGTTCTGGGGCGCGGGGGCGACGCTGCAGTTCATCGTGCTCAAGTGGGCGGAACACGCGCTGGGGCTCGATCTCACCCAGGCTGCCGTGATGCAGGCGGCCGTGGCGCTGGGCGTGGCCGCCGGGGCGATCGGCGCCGCGGTGCGCGTGCCGCTGAAAAAAAGCCTGAGCGTGCTGCCGCTGGGCGTGGGCATGGGGCTGACCACGGTGGCGCTGGCATTTTTCAACCGCGATCTGCTGCCCGACGTGCATCTGCATTTCTGGGCCTTGCAACTGCCGCTCTACATGGTCATCGCCTATGGCTTCATGGTGTTCATGGGCATGTTGGCGGGCTATTTCGTCGTGCCGATGAATGCGCTGCTGCAACACCGCGGCTATGTGCTGCTGTCGGCCGGGCATTCCATCGCGGTGCAGAACTTCAACGAGAACGTCAGCGTGCTGCTCATGCTGCTGTTCTATGCCCTGCTGATCCGGCTGAATCTGCCGGTGCCGTGGGTGATCGCGCTGTTCGGCCTGTTCGTTGCCGTCAGCATGTTCCTGGTCATTCTCTGGCACCGCCGCAACCAGCGCGAGCGCGACTGGACGCAGTTGATCGGCGAGCCGCGCCACGGCGGCGCCGCGCACTGATGCGTTAGAGCGATGGACGCCTTGCGCCTCGGCCCCATCGTCCTGCCCTGGGCGCCGCTGCTGCTGGTGCTGGGCTATGCCGTGGCGGTGTGGGTGGCCGGGGCAGCGCGGAAGGCCGGGCGCGGCAATGCCGAGCCCGCGCTGCTGCCGCTGCTCATTTTTGCGCTGGCCGTGGCGCGCGCCGTGTTCGTGGCGCGGCACCGTGCAGACTATGCCAGCGTGCTGACGATGATCGACATCCGCGACCGCGGCTTCGACTCCTGGGCGGGCTGGGCCGCGGCGGCGGCCGGGGTGGGGTTGTGGGCCTGGCGGCGCCCGGCGCTGCGGCTGAGCCTGCCGTTGAGCGCCAGCGCCGGAGCCGCCATCGTGCTGGCCGGCATGGGCGCTCTGGCGCTGTTGCAGCCCGCGCGCCCGCCTTTGCCCGATCTGACGCTGCAAACGCTGCAGGGCCGTCCGGTGGCTCTGGCCAGCCTGCGCGGTCGGCCGCTGGTGGTCAATCTCTGGGCCACCTGGTGCCCGCCTTGCCGCCGCGAGTTGCCCTTGCTGATCCGGGCGGCGCAGCAGCAGACCGGGGCGCGCATCGTGCTGGTCAACGAGGGCGAGACCGCGCAGCGCGTGGCGGCGTATCTGCAACGTGAACGGCTGGGCGATCCCGGCGTGCTGCTCGATCCGGGCAGCCGCCTGCTGGCGGCGTATCAGTCTCCCGGCCTGCCGACCACGCTGTTCATCGCCGCCGACGGCCGGGTGCAGCGCGTGCACATCGGTGAACTCTCGGCTGCGACTCTGCAGCAGGGCATCGCGGCACTGAACAAGTCAAGCGGAGACTGACACTGCGGGCGGCTCTCTCCCTTCCAACCTCCCTCGCAAGCGGGGGAGGCGCTGTGGTTTTGCTCCCTCCCCACTTGTGGTGAGGGCTGGGATGGGGATAGGGCTCGAGGGTCGTGGGCTGCCAGCCATCAGGTGCGGGCGTTCAGCGCCTGGCGTCGCGCGCTGCGCAGCAACTGGCGCGCCGATTCGTCGGCGAGCCGGCTGCCGTGCTGCGCCATCCACTCTTGCGCCATGCGCCCCAGGCGGGTGATGGGCTGGCGCAGATCGACCGGGCAGCGGAAGTCTCGCACCCAGTGGGCCACATCGGCTGCGGGCATGGGCCGTGCCAGCGCATAGCCCTGACCGGCATCGGCGCCCAGCAGGGTGGCGGCCTCGACCAGATCGGGCGTTTCCAGCCCTTCGACCACCACCCACAGCCCCAGGCTTTGCGCCAGTTGCACCAGCGCGCCGATGAAGCCGATGGCCTGTTCGGGATCGCGCCCGGCTTCGCGCACCAGACCCTGATCGATCTTGACGGTGTGGAAGGGCAGGGTGCGCAGGCGCAGCAGGCTGGAATAGCCGCTGCCCAGATCGTCCATCACCAGCTGCACCCCGGTGGCGGCCAGGTCGCGCACCGCATCGTCGCGTCGCTGCGGGTCGTCGAACTCGGCGCTTTCCAGCATTTCGAGCGACAGGCGCTCGGCGGCGACACCGGCCTGGCGCAGCGCCGATTCGACGCGGTGGCGGCAGCTTTCCTGCAGCAGCACGTCGAGCGGCAGGTTCAGGCTCAGGTTCAATCGCAGGTCCGCCGTATCCCAGCGCGCCAGATGCGCCAGGGTTTGCTGCAGCCCGCCGTAAAACAGTCTTGAGAGTTCGGCGTGGCCGAACCAGGGCAGGAACTGCCCCGGCATGGCGAGGCTGCCGTCATCCATGCGCAGACGCGCCAGCGCCTCGACGGCATAGGGCTGGCCGGTCTGCAGATCGACCACCGGCTGCAGGTGCATCTCCAGGCCGTGGTCGAACAGGCTGCTGCGCCAGCGCTGGCGCAGCGCTACCGGCACGGGCTGCTGCCGCGTGGGCGCATGCAGGCGTTGCCAGGCGCGGTTCAGGGTCTGGCCGAGGTTGTCGAGAAAACTGCGCGCCGCGCTGCGCTCGAACATGGCCGGGTAGCCGCCGTACAGATTGAGCACGACCACCACGCGGCCATTGCGATCGGTCAGAGGAACCGACGCGACGCTGCGGATGCCGGCCTCGAGCGCCGCCTCGCGCCAGGGCACGCCTGCCGGGTCGAGGCCGAAATTCGCCACGGTGCAGATCTGCTCGGTCTGCCAGGCGCGCGCCGTGGGGCCGATGCTCTCGGCGCGGGCGCTCTGCAGTTTGGGCGTTTTCAGGCTGCCGTAGTGCTTGCGCATCGCGCGGGCGTAGGGCGCGAAGCCGGAGGAGATCTCGATGACGAATTCGCCGTTGGCGTCGGGCGCGCCGATGAAGGCCGCCCGCATGCCGGGCAGCGCGGCGAGCCGGTCGAGCGCCTGCTGCATGAACTCGCTCCAGGCCGCACCGTCCAGAGCGGCGTTTTCCAGATCGATGACGCATTGCTGGAAGCGCTCGCGCAGCGCCTGCGCCGCTTCGATCTCGGCCTGCAGTTCCAGGCGCAGGCGCGCGCTCAGCAGATACGTCAGACGGCGGCGGTCATGCGCACGCAGGGGGAATTCCTGACTCAGGTCGGTCAGCGTTTGCAGGTATTGCCCGGTGGCCTGCACCAGCAGCCGGGCGGGGACGCCGACCAGCGCGTGGATTGCGCCGATGCGGTTGGCTTTTTCCAGGTGCTCGGCCTCGCTCAGTCGGGGATCGAGCAGGCGTTGGAAATGCTCGGCCTGCCGCGACTTGAGGTGGGCGAATTCGTCCCCGGTGAGGTGGTCGAGCAGCGAGCGCGCCTGCGTATCGTGCCTCAGTTGCGCATAGAAGGCATCGGTGAAATCTTCCGCCGCAGTCTGGGCGTGGGCGGCGATCTGGCGCAGCAGCGCTTGGGCCTGCGGGCCGTAAGGGGACATGGCGGCGGTGTCGAAGTCGTCGTCGGCCTCGGTCTCCTGCCCCCAGCGCAGCCACCAGCGCGCGCGGGTGCGCTTGAGACGCTTGACACGGAGCAGCGCGGCGTCGGCATGGCGCAGCAGGGTGTCGGGGTCGAGCCCGTCGGCCGGATACAGCGCCAGCCCCAGGCTCAGTCCCAGATCGGCGCTGCTGCCGTCGGCCAGCGGCACGGCCAGCGGCAGCAGCGCGTCCAGCGCCTGCAGCCAGCGTTCCAGATCCGCCGGGTCGGACAGGCCGCACAGCACCAGCACGAACTCATCGCCGCCGGTGCGCACCAGCAGATCGTCGCCGCCGAGCGCATCGCCGAGCTGCGCGGCGACGTTCCTGAGCGCGTCGTCGCCCGCGGCATGGCCGAGTTGGTCGTTGAGGGCCTTGAAGTCGTCCAGATCGAGCAGGCCCACGGCCACCGCTTCGCCGCGCTGCTGCGCCTGCGCCAGCCGCTGCGGCAGCCATTCGTCGAGCGCGTAGCGGTTGGGCAGGCCGGTGAGCGCGTCGTGCCGCGCCTGCCATTGCAGCCGCTCCTGCGCGGCGCGGCGCTCGCGCTGCAACTGTTCCATGCGCAACAGGGTGCCGACCAGCGAGGCGACGAATTCGAGCAGTCTGAGCGCCTCGGCGTCGGGCGCGCCGGGCGCCGGGCCGGTGAGGGCGAAGCTGCCGATCACCTGCTCGCCATCGCGCACCGGCCACGACCAGCACGAGCGCAGCTTCCATTGCTCGGCCACCGCGCGCAGATCGTCCCAGCGCGGGTCTGCGGCAATGTCTTCGACGAAAGTCGGCGCGTCGAGCAGCACCGCATTGCCGCATGAGCCAGCGTGCGGCCCGGGCTTGAGTCCGTCAAGGGCGCTCGACAGTTCCGGCGCAGCGCTGGGGATGGCCAGCGGATGCAGCGTCCCGTCTTCGCCCAGCCGCAGAATGCTGGCGATGCGCCCCGGTGCGACTTGCTCGGTCAGGCGGCACAGCAGGGCCGCCAGCTCGGCGATGGGGCGGCCTTCGGCCAGTCCCTGCAGCATTTTGCCTGGCAGGTCGAGCAGCCAGAGTGGCGAGGCCTGATCTTGCATGGTGGTGAATTTGGGGTGGGGCGGCAATGTCCCGCCGATTGGGATAGGCGCAACTTTACGATGACGCCGCCCGATGCGGGCGTGAATAAGGCATGAATGGGGCTGAATGGGGTGCGGAAAATCCGCGGTGGCGGGCGCAGGGCGCGCACCCCGAACGCATCGCGCGGCGGCCAGGCCCGCTATTCTGCGCACCTTGATCTGCGCAGGTCGGCGTTTGGCAAGAGCAGAACCTGTCGATCCGACCCCGCGGCCTCTCGATTTTCCATGCCTGTATCCCGAATGAAATTGACCGCCATCGGCGGCCTGATGCTCAATGCCTTCGTCTGGGGCGTCTCGTGGTGGCCGTTCCGCCATCTCAACGGCCTGGGCCTGAACCCGCTGTGGGCGACCGCGGCGATGTACGCGGTGAGCACTCTCCTCATCGTGGCGGCGCGGCCGTCGGCGCTGGAGGCGCTGTGGCGAAATCCGCCGCTGTGGGGCATTCTCATCGCCTCGGGGGCGACGAACGCGGCGTTCAACTGGGGCGTGACCGAGGGCGACGTGGTGCGGGTGGTGCTGCTGTTCTACCTCATGCCCATCTGGGCCGCGCTGCTGGCGCGCTGGTTGCTGCACGAGAGGCTGACGCGGCGGGTCGGCCTGCGTCTGGCGCTGGCCCTGGCCGGGGCGATGGCGGTGTTGTGGCCGAAAGAGGGCGGCCTGCCGCTGCCGCAACATCCGGCGGACTGGCTGGGGGTGATCGGCGGCGTGTTTTTCGCGCTCAACAATGTGCTGCTGCGCAAATACGGGCACACGCCGCCGGAGGCGCGCGGGCTGGCGATGTTCGCCGGCGGGACGATCGTGGCGGGTGGGGTGGCCGCGCTGCTGACGGCCAGCGGGGGCATCCCGCCGATGCCCGCGCCGGCACCGGGGTGGATGGCGGGCGTGGTGCTGATGGCGCTGGCTTTTCTGCTCGCCAATCTGGGGCTGCAGTACGGCGCCGAGCGGCTGCCTTCCTCCTTGACGGCGGTGGTGATGACGGTGGAAATCGTGTTCGCCAGCGGCAGCGCCATGCTACTCGGCGCCGAACATCCGAGCGCGCAGGTGTTATCGGGGGGAGGGCTGATCCTGCTGGCGATCCTGCTGGCCGCCCGTCCTGCCGGGAAGCACGCCGGATCGTAGCCGGCGCGGCGCGGGCGTCAGTGACGGAAGCCGCCGCTGGCGGTGATGCTGGTGGTGTCCACGTAATCCGAGCCGGAGTGGTTGTCGGGCGAGAAGCGCACGATGAAGCCGCCGAGGTTGTCGTTGCCCATGCCGTTGAGCGCGTCGATCAGGCTGGCGCGGGTGAGCGTCTTGCCCGCCTTGTGCAGCGCCTGCACCAGCACCCTGGCGTCGATATAGCCTTCCAGACTGGTGAAGTCGTAATCGTCCCTGTGCCCTGCGGCGGTCATCGCGGCCTGGTACTCGCGCACCAGCGGGGTCACGGTGGAGAAGGGGAAGGGCACGACCTGGGTGATGATGACGCCGTTGCCCTGCGGGCCGAGCGCCCTGGCCAGCGCCTCGGAGCCGACGAAGCTCACGTTGGCGAACTGGCCGCCGTAGCCCTGGGCGATGGCCTGCCGATTGAACGCGGCGACTTCGGTATAGGTGCCCACTTCGACGATGAGGTCGGGCTTGGCCGGCAGGATGGAGGCGAGCGCCGCGGCAACGTCCACGGTGTTGCGCTTGACCGTGCCGGTGGCCACGGGCTTGAGGCCATGCGCGGCCAGGGCTTTTTGCACGCCCGTCAGGCCCGCCATGCCGTAGGCGTCGTCCTGGTAGAACACGGCGATCTTTTTCAGGCCGAGAAACAGGAACTGATCGACGATCTTGCGGGTTTCGTCGTCGTAGCTGGCGCGGATGTTGAAGATGTACGGATCGACCGGGTTGCGCAGGCCCATGGCGCCGGTGAACGGGCCGATGAGGGGGATGCCGGCCTGATCGATCAGCGGCTTGGCCGCCAGGGTGGTGGGCGTGCCGACGTAGCCCAGCAGCGCGAACACCTCGCCGCCGTCGATGAAGGTCCTGGTATTGGCGACGGTGCGCGGCGGCTCGTAGCCGTCGTCGAGGCTGACCAGCTTGAGGCTGCGCCCGGCCACGCCGCCGTCGGCATTGACCTGCCTGAAATACGCTTCGATGCCCATGCGCAGGCGGATGCCCAGCTGCGCCGCCGGCCCGGTGAGCGGAGCCGACTGGCCGATGACGATTTGCGAGTCGGTCACGCCCGGCGTGGCCGCAAACGCGGGGGCCACCAGACTCAGGCACACAAGCAGGGTTGCGAGAAATTTCATCGTGGTCTCGAAAAAGAAAAGGCAAGCTCGGCAAACGCCTGTCGTCGCGGCCGGTTGCAGCCTGGACGGCGGGAAGATCGGACATCAGGGGATGGTGCGGCTGACGCACGGCAGGTCTGTGCAATCCAGCGCCCGCTTTGTGCAGGCAGGGCCCCCCGACCCTGCGTTTGAATCAGAACTTTTGCATTGTCCACAACAAGGCGGAAGCTGACAACCGAGGGAGAGGCGGAAATCCAACGGCGTTCAGGGCTTGCCGTGCAGCGCCTCGTCGAGCAGTTCCACCCAATGCTGCACCGGAATGGTGGTGCCGGTCTGCAGGTGCCCGATGCAGCCGATATTGCTGCTGACGATGCGCTGCGGCGCGGTTTCGGCCAGATGTTGCAGCTTGCGGTTGCGCAGCGCTTTCGACAGCTCGGGCTGCAGCACCGAGTAAGTGCCGGCCGAGCCGCAGCACAGATGGCTTTCCAGCGGCAGCTTGACCGTAAAGCCCAATTCGCGCAGCAGGGCCTCGGCCTCGCCGCGCACCTGTTGCGCGTGCTGCAGGGTGCAGGGCGGGTGGTAGGCGAGGTGGTCCACAGGCCTGTTCTTCAGCAAGGTTTTGAGTGATGCGGCGAACTGCGGCAGGTACTCGCTGATGTCCTGGCACAGCGCGCTGATGCGCTGGGCACGCTCGGCGTAGGCGGGGTCGTGCAGCAGGTGGTGGCCGTACTCCTTGACCATCGCGCCGCAGCCCGAGGCGTCCATCACGATGGCCTCGATCGCGCCGCTTTGCACCAGCGGCCACCAGGCATCGACATTGCGCTTCATGTCGGCCAGCGCGCCGTCGTGGTCATTCAAATGTTGGCGGATGGCGCCGCAGCAGCCTGCGCCATCGGCCAGCAGCGGCTGCACGCCCACGGCGTCGAGCACGCGGGCGGTGGCCGCGCCGATATTGGGCATCAGCGCGGGTTGCACGCAACCGTCCAGCATCAGCACCTTGCGGGCGTGGTCGCGCTGCGGGCGCTTGCCCGAACGCTGCCGCGGCGGCACCTTGTCGCGCAGCGCGGCGGGCACCAGCGGGCGCAGCACTTGGCCGAGTTTGAGGGCCGGGGCGAACAGGCTGGAGGTCAGGCCTTCGCGCAGTGCCCAGCGGGCGAGTTTTTCGCTCGTGGGGCGTTCCACCCTGGCATCGACCACGGCGCGGCCGATGTCCACCAGGCGGCCGTATTCCACCCCGGACGGGCAGGTGGTTTCGCAGTTGCGGCAGGTGAGGCAGCGGTCGAGATGGAGCTGGGTGTTGCGCGTGGGCGCGGCGCCTTCGAGCACCTGTTTGATCTGGTAGATGCGGCCGCGCGGGCCGTCGAGCTCGTCGCCCAGCAATTGATACGTGGGGCAGGTGGCGGTGCAAAAGCCGCAGTGCACGCAGTTGCGCAGAATGACTTCGGCCTGCCGGCCCTCGGGCGTGCTGGCGAATTCGGGGCTGAGATGGGTTTCCATCGCGTTCAGAAAAGAGTGGGGAACACGCCGTGCGGATCGAAGGCGGCCTTGATGTTGCGCTGGATGCGCAGCAGCGTGGCCTGCGCCGCGGCCAACACCGGCGCGCCGGCATCGCCGCCGCGAAAGCGCGTGGCATGGCCGCCAGCCTGCCGCGCGGCCTCGAGAATGATGGGCGCGGGCGCGGCGCTGATGAGCCAGCGCAGGCCGCCGAACCATTCGACCAACTGCGTGCCGGAAAGATCGAGCGCGGGCGCGGTGGAGGGCAGCGACAGCCGCCACAGCGCGGCCTGCGAATCGCCCGGCCAGGTGGGGGCGAACCAGGGCAGGGTCTGCTCGCGCAGACCCGTCCAGAACGCGCTGGCTTCGATCTCGGCCAGGCGTTCGCCGCCCAGCCGGGCCTGCGCGGCCTGCACCGCCGCCTGTGCGCCGCGCAGCCGCACCGTCAGCATGCCCTTGCCCGCGCCGCCGCTGCGATCGGGCAGCCAGGCGCTGGCGTTGAGCGGCAGGGGTTGCGCGGCCCAGGTGTTGCAGCGGGTGATGGCTTGGTCCTGCGTCATGGAAAAACGCAGGGTGGCCTCCGCCGGGGGCAGGGGCATGATTTTGAGCGACACATCGAGAATGACCCCGAGCGAGCCGAGCGAACCGCACAGCAGCCGCGACACATCGAACCCGGCGACGTTTTTCATCACCTCGCCGCCGAAGTGCAGCGACTCGCCCTTGCCATTGAGCAGACTCGCGCCCAGCACATAGTCGCGCACCCCGCCTGCGCTGATGCGCGCCGGGCCGCTCATCGCGCTGGCGACCATGCCGCCCAGCGTGGCCCGGCCGCTGCGGGCGAAATGCGGCGGCTCGAAGGGCAGGTATTGACGATGCTCGGCCAGCGCCGCTTCGATGTCTGTCAGCGGCGTGCCCGCGCGTGCGGTGATGACCAGCTCGGTCGGCTCGAAGTGGGTGATGCCGGCCAGCAGCGTGGTGTCGAGGGTGTGCTCGGCGGCGTCCACCCCGCTGTGCTGCGCGGCGGCCCACCACGGCGCCTTGCTGCCGCCGCCGTGAATGCGAATGCGCTCGCCGCGCGAGGCGGCTTCGCGCACCAGGTCTTGCCAGAGGGGGATCAGTTCGTCTGCTTGCATGTACGGGACGCTGCGGCGCAACGCCACAGCCAAGATCGGAATGACACTCGGTCAAAACCGCGGCAGGTTGGGAAAGGGCAGCAGCCCGCCGCGCACATGCATCTTGCCGTACTCGGCGCAGCGGGCGTGGGTGGGAATCTGCTTGCCGGGGTTGAGCGTCTCGCCCGGATCGAAGGCACGGCGCAAGGCGAAGAACTGCTCGCGCTCCTCGGGGCTGAACTGCACGCACATGGCGTTGATTTTCTCGAAGCCCACGCCGTGCTCGCCGGTGATGGTGCCGCCCATGGCCACGCTGGTTTCCAGAATCTCGGCGCCAAACGCTTCGGCGCGGTGCAGCTCGCCCGGCTGGTTGGCGTCGAACAGGATGAGCGGGTGCAGATTGCCATCGCCCGCATGGAACACGTTGACGCAGCGCAGCCCGTACTTGGCCTCCATGCCCTGAATGGCTTCGAGCATGTCGGCTACGCGCCTGCGCGGAATGGTGCCGTCCATGCAGTAATAGTCGGGCGAAATGCGGCCGGTGGCGGGAAAGGCGTTCTTGCGTCCGCTCCAGAAGCGCAGGCGCTCGGCCTCGCTGTCGCTGCACTTCAGCGCGGTTGCGCCGCAGCGCGACAGTACCTCGGTCATGCGGCCGATCTCTTCTTCCACCTCTTCGGGCGTGCCGTCGCTCTCGCACAGCAGAATGGCGCGGGCATCGAGGTCGTAGCCCGCGTGCACGAACGATTCGGCCGCCACGGTCATGGGCTGATCCATCATTTCCAGCCCGGCCGGAATGATGCCCGCTGCGATGATGGCCGCCACCGCGTCGCCCGCCTTGCGCAGATCGTCGAAGCTGGCCATGATGCAGCGCGCCAGCACCGGCTTGGGCAGCAGCTTGACCGTCACTTCGGTGACGACCATGAGCATGCCTTCGCTGCCGATCACCGCGGCCAGCAGATCGGGGCCGGGACAGTCGCAGGCCAGCCCGCCGAGGGTCAGCGGCTGGCCCTCCACCGTGTAGCCGCGCACCTGCAGCACGTTGTGCACGGTGAGGCCGTATTTGAGGCAATGCACGCCGCCTGAGTTTTCGGCGATGTTGCCGCCGATGGTGCAGGCGATCTGGCTGCTCGGATCGGGCGCGTAGAACAGGCCGTGCGGCGCCGCGGCCTCCGAAATCGCCAGATTGCGCACCCCGCATTCCACCGTGGCGGTGCGGGCGATGGGGTCGATGCGCTTGATGCGGTTGAACCGCGCCAGCGCCAGCAGCACCCCGTCTTCGTTGGGCAGCGCGCCCCCCGACAGGCCGGTGCCCGCGCCCCGCGCCACCACCGGCACGTTCAGCCTGTGACACGCCTTGAGCACCGCCGCGACCTGCGCCTCGGTTTCCGGCAGCACCACGACCAGCGGCTTGCGCCGATAGGCCGAAAGGCCGTCGCACTCGTAGGGCGTGACCTCTTCGGGCTGCCACAGCAGGATGTGCGGCGGCGCCACCGCGCCGAGCGCGGCAACGACTTCGGCCTGCCGTGCCGCGCGCGCGGCCAGGTCGGGTTGGAGGGGGGCGTTCATCGCGAGTCGTCTGGAATAAAGAATGGTGCGCAGGGCTTTCAAACCCTGTTCTTGGGTGGCAAATTATCCCGTTTGCTGCGCTGCAGCGGGGCAGGAGTAACCCGACTTTTTGCGTTTTGTCGAAGGCAAAGCTGTGTTGCGCAAAAGTCAGGGCGAAGGGCGGGCTTCAGCCTCGCTTCAGGAACTCGGAGCGTCAGGAAAGAACGAAGCAAGCGCGCTGCCCGACGGCGAAAAGTCGTGCGGCGCGGTGTAGTTGTTTCAATCAAGGAGTTCAACGATGCGTATGCAACCCAAAACCCTGATTGCGGCATTGGCGCTGGCGCTTCCCGCCGCAGCGTTTGCCGCGCAGCCGCTGGCCGTGCGCTTCGACGGGCGCGACATGCCCATGCACGAAACCGTCGAGGTCGTTCATACCGCAGCAGGCCCGATGCAGGTCAAAACCTGGACCTGGCAGAGCCCGCAAGGTCATGCCAGCGTGGTGATCCAGCAAAGCCAGGGCGGCGCGATGCCGGCCTGGGCCGTGCAGCAGATGCAGGCCCTGCAGGCGCAGTTCGCGCAGGCACAGCAAATCATGGCGCGGATGAACGCGCAGATGCAGTCGGCGTTCGGGCCGCTGTACACCGTGCCGGTGCTGCTGCCGCAGGCGCCCTGCATCGTGCAGCAAGTCACGCCTGTGCGGGTGAGGGTCGCGCCGGCGCGGACCATCGAGGCGCACCAGCAAACCCCTCGGCCTTCGACGCCTGCCATTCCCCCCGCGCCGCGACTGCAGGTGTGAGCGAGCAAAGCGGGGTCTGGCTGTGAAGCCTGGATGGGAGCGCCATTGGGCGATCTGACCCCGCTCCCATCGTTCTCGACACAGAGGGCATCCTGTTGAGCCCGTGTGCCACGAGGCGGGGTAGGGCCTGATCATGGCCTGTTCGCGCTATTTTCGACGCGCAATCTGATGTCCGTTTTCGGCCAGACGGCAGTGCGCCGGGAGATTAAAGTGGGCGCATGTTTCTCGATGCCGACAACTGTTACCGCGCGCTGCTCACCCGCGACCGCCGCTTCGATGGCTGGTTTTACGTCGGCGTGTCGTCCACTGGAATCTATTGCCGTCCGGTGTGCGCCGTGCGCACGCCGCTCAAACGCAACTGCAGCTTCTATCCCAGCGCGGCGGCGGCGGAGCAGGCGGGTTATCGGCCCTGCCTGCGCTGCCGCCCCGAGTTGGCGCCGGGTCACGGCGTGCTCGATCTCTCCGGCCAGCTCGCCCGCGCCGCGGCCGAGCTGATCGATCAGGGGTTGACCGATCCCGCCGGATTGAGCGCCGTGGCTCGGCGCGTGGGTGTCACGCCACGGCACCTGCGACGCATCTTCGAGGCGGAATTCGGCGTCTCGCCCGTGGCGTATGCGCAGACGCAGCGGCTGTTGCTGGCCAAGGGCCTGCTGACCGACACAGCGCTGCCCATGACCGCGGTGGCTGGCGCGGCGGGCTTTGGCAGCGTGCGGCGATTCAACCATCTGTTTCGCACCCGCTATGGCCTGACGCCCCAGCAATTGCGGCGGACGGGCGGTGGCGGCGGACGGGACGATCTGATCTCCGTGTCGCTCGCCTACCGGCCGCCCTATGCCTGGAGCCAGATCATCGACTTTCTGGCGCGTCGCGCGGTGGACGGTGTGGAGCGCGTCACCGCCGACCGCTACAGCCGCGCCGTCGCGTTCACCAGCGAGCCGGGCGCGACGCCGGTCACGGGCTGGATCACGGTGACCCACGAGCCTGAGCGCCACAGCCTGCGCCTGACCCTGCCGCCGCGGCTGTCGCCGCACATCGGCCGCATTCTGGCGGGCGTGAGGCGGCTGTTCGATCTCGGTGCGCGTCCCGATCTGATCGATGCCCATCTGCCCGAATTTGCCGCCGAAGTGCCCGGCCTGCGCGTGCCCGGCGCACTCGATGGCTTCGAGATCGCCTTGCGCGCCGTGGTCGGCCAGCAGATCGGGCTGACGCAGGCGCGCAGCATTCTGGCACGCCTGGCGCAGCGCCACGGCGCCTCCGTGCCCGATGCGCCCGAGGGTCTGTGCCGCACCTTGCCCGACGCGCCCACGCTCGCCGCCAGCACGCCCGAGGCGTTGCGCGCCTGCGGACTGACCGGTGCGCGCGCCCTCGGCCTGCGCGCGCTGGCCGACGCCGTGGCCAGCGGGCGCGTGGCGCTGCAGCCGCTCGCTCCGGTCGAGTCCACGCTGGCGGCGCTGCAGGCCCTGCCCGGCATCGGCGACTGGACGGCGCAGGTCATTGCGCTGCGCGGTCTGGGCTGGCCGAATGCCTTTCCCGCCGGCGACCGGGTGTTGTGCAAACAACTCGGCCTGGCCCGACCGGCCGATGTGCTGGCGCATGCCGAGCGCTGGGCACCGTGGCGGGGCTATGCCGCGGTGCATCTGTGGCGTCGCGCCATTGAAAAAGGAGATGAACTGTGAAAGCCGTCCTGGTCATGGACAGCCCGCTGGGGGCGCTGCAGCTCACCGCAGAAGACGATGCGCTGGTCGCGCTGCGCTTCCTCGACGCGGCATCGCCTCCAGCGGTGACCGACACCGCCACGCCTGCGCTGCAGCGCGCCCGCGCGCAACTGCAGGCCTATTTCCGCGGCGAACAAATCGCCTTCAACCTGCCCTTGCGGCCCCAGGGCACGCCGTTCCAGCAGGCGGTCTGGCGGGCGCTGCAGAGCGTGCCTTATGGACAGACCCTCAGCTATTTGATGCTGGCGCAACGCCTGGGACTGCCCGCCGGCCATGCGCGCGCCGTGGGGGCGGCAGTGGGGCGCAATCCGCTGCTCATCGTCGTGCCCTGTCACCGCATCGTCGGGCATGACGGCGCGCTGACCGGCTACGCCGCCGGCCTGCCGCGCAAGAAGGCGCTGCTCGACCTCGAACGCGTCCGCCGCTGACTGACACGGCTCTCCATCACAGACTGAGCCTGGCAGTCTCGCGCTGGCGAGCGGACAGTGGAAGCGACTGGCGGGGTTGTGGGCGTAGAACGAGTCCGCAGCTTGGCCGACATTGCGTTGTGGCCGTCGCTGTGAAATACTGAACATAAAAACAGTATTCGAGCGTGCCCCCATCGGCACGACGTGCCATGACGCTGCGTTGCCTGCTGGTCGATTTCAACTCCTACTTCGCCTCGGTGGAGCAGCAGCTCCGCCCCGAGCTGCGCGGGCGGCCCGTCGGCGTGGTGCCGATGATGGCCGACACCACCTGCTGCATCGCTGCCAGCTACGAGGCCAAGGCCTTCGGCGTGAAAACCGGCACGCAGGTAGCGCAGGCGCGCAGGCTCTGCCCGGGCATCGTGTTCGTGGTGGCGCGGCATGCCGAGTATGTGCAGATCCATCATCGCGCCGTGGCGGTGGTGGACACCATCGCGCCGGTGGAGCAGGTGCTGTCCATCGACGAAATGGCCTGCAGCCTGCCCATGGGCTGGACCAGCCGCGAGCGCGCCACGCAACTGGCGCTGCGCATCAAGGCGGCGCTGCGCGAGGCGCTGGGCGATTTTCTGCGGGTGTCGGTGGGCATCGCGCCCAATGTGTTTCTCGCCAAGCAGGCGTCCAATCTGCAAAAGCCCGACGGCCTGGTGGTGATCGATGCGGGCGATCTGCCCGGCCCGCTGCTGCGCATGCAGCTCACCGATCTCACCGGCATCAACGTGCGCATGCTCGCGCGGCTGCAGGCGCAGGGCATCGACAGCGTGGAGCAGCTCTGGCGGGCGCGGCGCGAGCAATTGCGCGTGGTGTGGGGCGGCATCGCGGGCGAGGCGTTTTACGACCGGCTGCACGGGCTGGCAACGGGCGTGCAAGCTGCGAATCCGCGGCGCTCGCTCGGCCATTCGCATGTGCTGCCGCCCGAGATGCGCAGCGCCGAGGGCGCGCTGTCCGTGCTCGACCGCCTCACGCAAAAGGCCGCGATGCGCCTGCGCCGCGAACACCTGCTGGCGGGTGCCATGACCGTGATGCTCAAGCTCACCCGCCGGCACGGCGAGCGCCTGCGCCCCGAGCGCGGCGCCCGCTTCGCGCCGACTGCCGACACCCGCGTGCTGCTGCATACCCTGCGCGGGCTGTGGCCCGACATGGTGCCTGCGGGCTGGGCACCCATGAAAGTCGCCATGCTGCTGCATGACCTGCGCCAGCCCGGGCAGACCAGCGCCAGCCTGTTTGCCGACGACGCCCCCGGCACCGAGGCCGAGCAGGCCGCGCTGTGGAGCACGGTCGATGCCCTCAACGTGCGCTACGGCCGCCACACCATCTATTGCGGCAGCGGCCACCAGGGACGGGAGGAAGCCCCCATGCGCATCGCGTTCAACCACATCCCCGATCTGGAAACGGAAGGGTGAGCGCCGCCACCTGGCTGTAGCTTGACAAGCATTCGGCCGTTTGTACGATGTAGAAACATGAAAGGATATCCATCATGGATCTGCAAGTTGCGAAATGGGGCAACAGTCTTGCGCTGCGCATCCCTTGCGAAATCGTGCGTCGGCTTGGTTTGCGCGAGGGGGCGACCGTGCAGGCCCAGCTCACCGTTGACGGTGGCCTTTCCATTCGTCCGTCGGCGTGGAATCGCAAAGCCTTCGCGCACGAACTTGCCGAGGCCGCCGACGCGATGCCCATGAGCGAATCGGTCATGGAACAAGCCCGCAGCCAGGCGCGGTATTGACATGGTGTATGTCGATACCAGTGTGCTCGTGCCCTTGTTTCTCCACGAGGCGCACAGCGCAGCGGCCATCGCCTGGTACGCACGCGAGAAAGGCGAACTCGTCGCAGCGGCCTGGTGCGTGACCGAATTCGCCAGCGTAGTTGTCATCAAGCTGCGAACCGGCGCCATCGATGCGCAGCAGGCGCAGAACGCCTGGATGCGCTTCGAGCGCATGACGGCCGCCGACCTTCGATTGCTTCCCGTCGAACCCGCCCATTTCCACCGCGCGGCCGAGCTGATGCTCGATGCCGCAAGTGCGCTGCGCACCGGTGATGCGCTGCATCTGGCCTGTGCCGAAGCAGCAGGCGCCAAGCACATGGCCGTCCTGGACGAGATCTTGGCCCGCAATGCGCAGCGCATGAAGATCAAACCGATCATGCTGCCAAGCCGCCCTGAATGAAATAAACCGATAGGCTTCCGCATCCATGCTAGACCTGACCTTGAGCACGCCACGCTGAGCACACCACCAAGCGCCGGGCGGAGCCAGCGCCCATCTACCTGGCCCGGTTCAGTTCTTGGGCGGGGGACTGATCGCGGTCGCGCTCTGGCTGGTGCTTTCGCAGCCCACGCCCGCTCCGGCTGCAGCCCCGATTCCTCGCCCAGATTAAAGCTTCTTCTTATTGGAGCGACTTGGCGCTCCCTTTTACCTTTTAGCCACAGCATCTATTCCCGGAGCGCCATTGCGCCCGCCATCCATGCACAAAGCGGCTGGCCTCGGGCGATTCTTGACCCGGCGTTCTCGCTGACGCCTCTGGCGCTGCTTGCTGCTGTTGTCTTGGTTGGTCATGGCCAGCGTCGGATGTCAGAGCGATGTTGACGGTAGCGCTTGGCTGCTTCCGAGCGTCGAGGGCCCCGGAGGGGCTGGCCACTGACGATTCAGTGGTAGTCCTCTTCGCGCTGATGACGCACCGCCAGTACCGCGACTGTCGAAGGACTGACGATCTCGTACAGCGCGACGTACCCGGTGCCTCCAAACGGGATGATCAGCTCGCGCTGGGCGGGACTCTGGGCTGCCTTGCGAAAGCTGTAGGGGGTGAGTGCAAGTTGCCGCTGCATCACTGCCCTGATCGCATCGATCGCCGCTTGTGCGCGGTCGAGATCTTCGGGGGTCTGCGCCCGCTCGAGCAGGTAATCGAAGAGACGTTCCAGGTCCGTTTCGGCTGTCGGCGTCAACCGAACATCAAAGTTCATCGACCGAGCTTCGTCCGCTTCGCATCGAGCTTGCCTTGCAGCCGCTCGAGGACTGCCTCGACCGGCGCCGCGGCGCCAGAGCGGTGGTATTCCTCCGAAGCAGCCTGAGCTCGCTCATGGAAGGCGTTTTGAACGCGCCTGAACGCGATTGCACTTCGCACTGTCGCTTCAACGAAGTCGGTCAGCGTCTCGCCTTGTTTGAGCACGGACTCGAGTTCGGCCCGGAGCTCGGGCTCAACACGGATCTGGGGGATAACGGCGGACTTCATATTCGCAATGTATTGCGTTTGCGTTGCGAGTGCAAGACTGAGTCTTTTCCAACATGGTATGAGTCTGAACTTGGGGGTCCATCTGGGGTCAGGTCTAGCTTCGTAGCATTACCGCGCCGCTGGCAAAGGCCCGATGGCGGGGATGTCGGCGGTACCCCAGCCGCCGCCCAGGGCCTGGATCAAGCCGACGCTGGCGGCCAGCAGGGTGAGCAGGGCGGTGGCGGACATGACGCGAGGGTAGGGCGGGCGGGGCCCGGCCTGCACGAGCAGGGGCGCCCAGGTAGTCAGACCGAGGCGTCGTCGCGGTCGGGCGTCACGCTCGCGGCCATGGATTCGGCGCGCGGTGGTCGGTGCAGCCGCACGATGCGCAGCGCCTCGGGCTGATCGACCAATACGCAGGTCTTGCCGGTGCGCTTGCAGTGGTCTTGCACCCGCCAGTACGCGCCGTGGCTGATGCAGCCGGTCTGGCAGATTACCAGTTCGGCGGCGGACAGGCTGGCTTCGAGTTCGGGTGCATCGTCCCGGCTGGCGTCGAACGTGCAGTCTATGGGCGTCGCGGCGGGTTGCAAGAGCGGCTCTGCGTGCCTGGGCAGCGGGGCGGCGCGCCATTGTTCGCGCAGCCGTTCGCGCATCAGATCCTGCACGCGCGTGGTCAGGGTTTCGACCAGGCGGGAAAGGTTGATTCGCCTGGGCAGGTCCGGCGTGCAGGCCTTGAGTTCGGCCATGTCTTGCTGCGCCCAGGCCAGGGCGGTGGTGCGCAGCACGACCTCGGCCTGCAGCCGCAGGCACCGGCTTTCCAGCGCAGCGATCCGCTGGTGCTGCTCGCGGATCAGCAGGCTGCAGCGACGTTGGGCGGCGCCGTGCGCCCTGCAGAGCGCGTGGTATTCCTGAAGCAACTGGCGGTAGGAATGGTGCGTGGCGTTCATGCAGAGCCTCCTGCCGAAAGCGAAAGGCAATCGTGGTTCAATGGCTGGCGGCCCCCGGCGGGGCCGCAGTGACGAAGGCCACACCCGGCACCCCTGCGCGCTGTGCGGCGGCGAGCAGATCGGCCACGAAGGCGTAGGGTGTGGTGCGGTCGGCGTAGAGCCGGATCTGCGGCGGCGGATTCTGCTGCGCGACCTGCCGCAGCCGGGCCTGCAGCGCATCGGCGCTCACGGCCGCGCCGTTCCAGCGCGTCGTGCCGTCGGCCGCGATCAGCACGTCGACATGCGGCAGGGTGTGCGGCAATGGCGTGCTGCGGGCATGCGGCAGGCGCACCTGGGCGGCGTCGTACAGCGCAGGCAGGGTGACCATGAAGACGATGAGCAGCACCAGCATGACATCGACCAGCGGCGTCATGTTGATCTCGCCCATCAATGGCGCGTCGATGGGCGCGTCGAGCGCGGTAGCGTCGAGCGCGTTCATCAGGCGCTCCGGGGCGCGACGGCCTGCAGGCGCGGCGCGGGCTTGAGCGCGGCGGGGTTGGCCCCGGTGAGCAGCAGGGCGTGAAGACCGTTGGCAAAACGGGTGAGCTTGGCCACCTGGCTGCGCGCGGCGCGAGTGAGCGCGTTGTAGCCGAGCACGGCGGGAATGGCGACGAACAGGCCCAGCGCCGTCATCATCAGCGCTTCGCCGATGGGGCCGGCCACCTGGTTCAGTCCGGCCTGGCCGCTGGCACTGATGGCCATGAGGGCGTGATAAATCCCCCACACCGTGCCGAACAGACCGATGAACGGGGCGGTGCTGCCGATGGAGGCCAGCACGGCCAGCCCGCCCTGCATCCTCGCGGCGGCCTCCTCCAGCGCCATCTTCAGGCCGCGCGCCAGCCAGTCGCCCAGGTCGAGGCGGGTGTGCAGATGCTGGGGATGGGCGGTGTGGTGCGCCATGGCCTGGGTTGCGGCCAGATACAGGGTGTGGAAGGGACTGCCCGGCTGGCCCAGAATGGGCGCGCCCGATTCGAGATCGTGCGATTCCCAGAAATGGGTTTCCACCCGAGCGGCCTGGCGCGAGAAGCGCAGCAGGTCGAGGCTCTTGATCAGGATGATCGTCCACGACAGGCAGGACATGCCCAACAGAATCAGCAGCGTGGTGCGACTCACCGCATCGCCCTGCTGCCATAGAACGCCAAGACCGAATGTCTGCATGGGGAAGTCTCCTTCAAGGGTCAAGCAGGAAGTGGAAGGGCACTGTGGCCAGACGCGCGTCAGCGCCAGGGGTGCAATGTCCGGCACGCGCCGAGGACAGCGCGACGGCGTCGAGTGCGGCAGAGCCGCTGCTGCGTTTCACCACGGCGGTGGCGATCTGGCCGCTGGCGGCCAGCGTCAGGTGAATCACGGCGGTTCCGCTCTCGCCTCTCAGCCGGGCCAGGCGCGGGTAGGGCGGGCGTGGGAAGTCGCATCCGAATTGGCGGGCGTCGACAGGTCGGACGAATGCAGCGGGCGGCGCGAGGTCTGAGGCCGCAGTGAGGTGGGCCGGTGACGGCGCGTCGCCAGGGGGCGCGCCGTCGGTGGCGCGGGCCGTTGGTGCCGCAGGCGGTGTGGCGGGCGTGGCCGGGTTGTCCTTGACCGTCGTGGGCGCGGTCGCCTGCGGCGAGGTCGGTGCGGTTGGCGGCTCGGCGGTGGGGGTGTCGTTGCGCGGCAGGGGGGCGGGCAGAGGCGCCGGGTCGGGAGTGCGTTGGGGCGCGCGTGAGGGTGGCGCGGTCGTGGGGTGCGGAGGGTATTGGCGCGGTGGCGGGGTCTGCAGCCGAGGTTGCAACGTCCGCGTGCCATCGACCTGCGGCACAGCCTGCAGTTTGGGCGCGGGCAGCACGGCGGCCTGCAGCCAGCGCACCTGCGGGCTCTGCAACGGTGCGGCGGCGGTGCCGGGCGGCGGGTTGAGCGACCGCGCCCAGACCAGCAGCCAGAGATGCAGCCCGGCCACGACCAGCAGCACCACGGGCCAGGACGGCCGCGACAGATGCGATCCGATGGCGTGCGGACAGAATTCGTTGCGCATCATGCAACGGCCCCGGCGTCCGCCTCGGGCCGCACCACCGTGGCCCATTGGCCCTCACCCAGTTCCACGGCCTGCAGCCGCACGCCGTAAAGCGCTTGCAGCTCGGGCAGGGCCGCGCGGTCGGCGGGCAGGATGGCCATCTGCTGCGCGGCGCGAACCAGCAACAGACGATCGAAGCCGGTCAGCGCGTGGTTGATGTCGTGCAGCACGGCGACCAGCGCATGGCGGCGCGCTCGGGCGAAGTCGATCAGACCGTGCATCAGCTCGAACTGCAGGCCGGGATCGAGCGCGGCGATGGGTTCGTCCACCAGCATCAGACCGCCCTGCACATCCCACAGTTGCGCGAACACGCGGGCCAGTTGCACCCGTGCCTGCTCGCCGCCCGACAAGGTGTGAAAGCGCCGGTTGCGCACCTGCGGCACGCGTGCGAGTTCGAGCGCGGCCTGCACGATGGCGTCGCGCTGCGGATCGTGTCTGCGCCCGACCCGGCCCAGCGCGACCACCAGATCTGCCGCGAGACCGAAGGCCACGTCGAAGCCCTGCGGCAGCACAGCGCGGCGGTGGCTGAGGTCGAGCGCGCTCCACTGTCGCAGCGGCTGGCCATCGAAGTACACCGTGCCCGCGGCGGGGGGTAGCTCGCGTGCGAGCAGTCGCAACAGGGTGGATTTGCCCGCGCCGCTGGGGCCGAGGATGGCCAGGGTCTGTCCGGCTTGCAGCTGCAGATCGAATGGCCCGACGACATGGCGCCCGAGGCGTGCCGTCGCGCCCTCAACATGCAGCAGGTCGGCGGATGGGGTTTGCGGTAGTGCGGCCATGGGAAGTCAAGCTCCCCGGCCCAGGCCGGGCCGCAGCATCAGCAGGAAGAACGGCCCTCCGAGCAGGGCGGTGAAGATGCCCACGGGAATCTCGGCGGGAATGGCCACGGTGCGGGCCAGGGTGTCGGAAAGAAGCAGCACGATGGCGCCGGTCAGCGCGGAGAGTGGGGCGACCTGGCGCTGGTCCGGCCCGATGAGCAGCCGAACCAGATTGGGCGCCATCAGGCCGATGAAGCCGATCACTCCGGTCCACGCCACGGCAAAACCCGACAGCAGCGCCACCGCTACGATCACCCGGCCGCGCAGCGCGTTGACGTCGATGCCCAGATGCGCCGCCACCGCTTCGCCCAGCGCCAGGGCATTCATGGCCTGCAGCAGGCGGCGCACCCACCACAGCCCGAGCACCAGCAGACCAGCGAGCAGGAGTACCAGCGTCCAGTTGGCGCCAGCCAGCGATCCCAGGGTCCAGAACGAGAGGCTGCGCAACTGCTCGTCACTGGCCGCGTAGGTGGCCAGGCCGATGACCGATCCGGCCAGGGCGTTGAGCGCCACGCCGGTCAGCAACAGCCCGGCGATGGAGCCCGGCGTGAGCCAGCGCGCGGCGCGGTCGAGCACAAAGACCACGAGCAAGGCCCCGGTGAAGGCCGCAGTCGGCAGCAGCCAGAGCCGCAGGTGCGGCGGCAGCGCGAGGCCGATTCCGGAGAAGAACACGATAGCCAGTGCCGCGAACATGGCTCCGCCGGTGGTCACGCCCAGCAGCCCGGGGTCGGCCAGCGGGTTGCGGAACAGTCCCTGCGTGAGCGCGCCCGACAGCCCCAGTGCCGCACCCACCAGCGCAGCGAACAGGGCGCGCGGCAGGCGGATCTCCCACAGCACATAACTGCCCGGGGTGGCGGCGTGGGTATGCGTCCAGTCGGCCCAGCGCACCTCCACCGCGCCGACCTGCACCGCCAGCAACAGACAGGCGGCAAGCGCCACGCTGAGTGCGAGGGCCGGGCGGCGCAGCAGGCGTTGCGCCAGACGCAGCGGCCCGGAGGGAGCGGCGGGTGGAATGGGTTCGGTGTAGTCGGTCATGGGGACTGGGTTTGCACGATCAGGACGACAGGCTGGCCAGGAGATCGCGGTGCAGGGTCTGCACGGCCAGGGGCAGGCGCGGACCGAAACCGAGCAGGAACATGGTGTCGAGCGTGACCACGCGCTGCGCCTTGCCCGCGGGGGTCTGTGCCATGCCGGGCTGGCGCAGCAGACCTGCGACGCCGCCCGCCTCAAGCGCCTGACGGGTGGTCAGCAGCACCTCGGGGCGCGCGGCGATCAGTGATTCGGGTGTGAGAGGCCTGTAGCCGCTGTAGCCCCGCACGGCGTTGTGCGCACCGGCATAGTCGAGCATGGCCTGCGCCGCCGTACCCTGTCCGGCCACCATCATGCGGGCGGTGTCGAAGCCCATGAGAAACAGCACGCGCGGGTGCTGCTCGGCAGCGGCGACTTCGCGCTGCACCTGGTTCCATTCGCATGTGGTCTTCGCAGCAAGGGACTGCGCGGCGTCCAGGTGGCCGATGGCTTTGCCGACGGCCTGGATATTGGTGATCAGTCCTTCGAAATTGTGATCGGCGTTGAGGATCTGCAGGGCGATGCCGCTGCCGCGCAACTGCTGCAGCACGGCGGGCGGCCCGGCCTCTGCCGTGGCCAGCACCAGCGAGGGCGTGAGTGCGAGGATGCCCTCGGCGGATAACAGCCGGGCGTAGCCGACGCTGGGCAGCCGGGACACGGCGGCGGGAAAGGTGGAGGTGGTATCGACGCCGACGAGCAGGTTCTGAGCGCCAAGTGCGTAAACGATTTCGGTGATGCCGCCTCCGATGCTGACGACCCGCAGGCCTGGGTCGGCCTGCGCGAGCGAGCCGCCGAACAGGGCCGCAGCGCCGCCCAGCAGCACATGGCGGCGCGACAAGTGCGCATGGCTGCTGCGGCGCGTGGTCTGTCTGGATGCGGGCGTGATCAAGCGGCGCATAGTGCTTTTTCCTTGGCGACGTGGTCCATCAGGTTCTTCCAGGGCTCTATTTCCGGTATGCCGGGCCTGCGTTCGCCGAACAGCATGGCGATGGTCTGCCCCGCGGCATCGAACAGCTCCAGCGAGGTGACGATTCCATCTCTCGTGGGCTTGCGCACCACCCAGGCGCGGGCCACATGGTCCTGTCGCAGATGCAGGTTGAAGTCAGGATCGAGCACATTGATCCACGGCCCCATCGGCACGATCTTCCGCACCGCGCCCGAGTGGATCTGGATGATGCCGGGATTGCCGACGAACACCATGATGGGCACGGCATCGCGCGCGGCATCCTGCAGCATGCGGGGCAACACGTCGCGCTCGACTTCGATGGCATAGCGTGGATCGGCCAGCCGCAGCGCCTGAGTGCGGGTGAGGCCGTGGCGTTTGAGCAGACCGAAGAACTCGTGGGTGTCACGCAGTCCGGCCCATTCCTCGCGCAGTTGCGCGACGTCGATGTCGCCGTCATCGCGTTCGACTTCTGCGGGAGGCGCCGGCTCGGGCTGCATGCCCGCTTGCTGCTGCGGATCGCGGAACTGCTCGATCAGTCCCTGCCAGGCCTTCAGGTCGGTGGCGGGCCTGGCGTGGATCTTGTGCAGCGCCTGGCCCTGGGCGTCGTAGAACTGCAGGCTCTGGCGCGGCCCGCCGCTGCCGTTCTCGTTCACGGCGAAGCCATGCGTCCAGCGGCTGAAGAACAGTCGCAGGTCGATCTGCCGGTCGAGCACCAGCCCGCGGCGGTCGGTACACGTGACGTTGCGGTAGGTGCCGGTCTTTTCGTGCACGCACGAGGTGTTGCGGGTCAGCGCCATGACGTCGCCGAGCGACTCGAAGGCGTGGAACAGCTCGCGCCAGCGCGGCTGCAGGCGCAACGCCGACAGCGCTCCGCCTTCGGGCTCGCCCACGTGCGCGGCGACGATCTCGCCTTCGGAGCAGCCGAGTTGCGCGGCGATGTCGCGCTGGCGCAGCGTTGGCGTGCCGCTGCGCGCCTGGGCATAGGCGTCGCGCAAGGCCTCGGTGGTGTGGACGGGGTCGGCGGGACGGTCGGTTGGGGGCGTGGTCATCTCAATGGACATGGCAGTCTCCTACAGGTTGGGGGTCAGAAGTCGTAGCGCAGCGCAATCTGCACATTGCGTCCGGGTTCGGTGTAGGCGTCGAGCACCTTGCTGCTGGCCGACAGGCCGCGCACGTCGTCCCAGACCCAGTACTTTTCATCGAACAGGTTGTTGAGGTTGCCCGACACTGTGACGCGCGGCGTGGGCTTGCACCACAGGCCGACATTGACCACGGTGTAGGCCTTGGGCGTGAAGGGGCTGCCGTTATAGTCGGCGGTGTCGATGCGGCCGAGCGCCTTGCCCTGGGTGTGCTGCACGTCGAGCTTGCCGCCAAGCCAGCCGGTGTCGTACTGCGCGCCTGCGAGCAGGCGCAACGGCTGCACCGAGTTCAGCGGCGCGCTCACGCCGTTGTGTTCGTAGTCACCGCGGCTGTACGCCACCCCGGCGTTGAACGACCATTGCGATGTGGTCTGCCAGCGTGCGCGGGCTTCCAGGCCGCGGATGGTGGCCTTGCTCAGGTTGACGTACTGGAAGATCAGCGGATTGCTGGGCGTGAACGTGCCGCCGATCACGGTCTGTTCGATGAAGTTGCGGTAGCGGTTGTGGTAGGCGGCCAGTGAGTAGCTCAGGCTACCCGAGCGGCCGCGCAGCCCCAGTTCGATGCTGTTGGCGCGCTCGGCCTGCAGATCGGGATTGCCCACGCTGATGACGCGACGCATCGGGCCGACGAAGTCGTTATTGACTTGATCGGGCGCGGGGGCGCGAAAGCCCAGCGCCCACTGCACATAGGGTTGAGCTTGAGGCGCCAGCCGCCAGACGGCGCCCAGACGCGGCGAGACGGCATGATCGCTCAGTGAGACGACCTTGCCGCTGTAGCCGCTGGTTCTCGGGTCGAGCTGGTAGCCGTCGAGCCGCAGGCCGGGGATGAAGGTGAATCGCTCGGAGTCGATCTCGTCCTGCACGAACAGGCCCATCAGTCGGTAGTCGGTGTCGGGGAAGGGCTTGGTCGGAAAGGTCTCGCCTTCCGGGGGCACGGTGCCGTCGCGCACGGCGCCGATGCGCGAGGTACTCAGATCCACGCCCCAGCTCAGACGGTGCAGCCAGACCGCGGTGGCGATACGGCTTTGCAGTTGGGTGGACAGACCGAGGATGCGCTGGCGGTAGTTGTTGTCGCGGGTGCGGTCGGCGGCGGTGTTGCGGTCTTCCCAGGTGCGCTGCCGCACTTCGGCGTCCTGCCAGTACACCTCGGTGCGGGCCGCGCGCAGCCAGCCGTCGCCAGACCAGTCATGCCGCAGCGACAGGCGGTTGCGGGAGATGGTGTCGTTTGCAGTGAGGCCGCGGGTGCTGGTTGCGGCGTAGGGCGGCACCGCAATGGCCGACAGCAGGTCGGTGTCTTGCTTGCGCCGCAGGGCTTCGGCGGTCAGCCCCAGACTCTGCCGGGGGGTGATGGCGAGGATGGCCTTGCCCAGTACGTACTGGCTGTGCCAGTCCATCGGGTTGGGTGTGGTGCGGGTGACGTTGGCGGCGTCGTTGCTGCCCATATTGTCCTGGTCATGGCCGCGATAGAAACTGCCCAGCAGCAGCCCCTGCCACGGACCCTTCCGGCCTGCGCCGGCCACCGCTGTGTTCCAGGAACGATCCACGCTGGAATGGGACTGCCGGGCGAAGCCATTGGCGCTGGAGCCGGGTTTGAGCAGATCCGAAGGATCGAGGGTGAGAAATTGCACGGCGCCGGCCAGACCGTCGCTGCCGTATTGGGTGGAGGCCGGGCCGCGCAGCACATCCACGGTCTTGTAGGCGTTGAGATCCACGAAGTCGCCGCGGCCGGTGCTGAAGGAATGGCCGAAGTCGAATGCGAAGGGCAGGCGGATGCCGTCGGTCATCATCAACACCTGATTGCCTTCGAGGCCGCGGATGTTGATGCCGGCATTGCCGGCCCGCCCGGTCGACGAACTCGCCGCTGTGAATAGCACCGGATCGTGGTTGACGGTGACGTCGAGCTCGTCGCGGAAGAGCTCTTCGATATTGCGCGTGCCCGACAACTCGATCTGCCGCGCCGTGTGCACGGTGACGGTGTCGGGCACGTCGTCCACAGACCGCGCGGTGCGGGTGGAGGTGATGGTCACGCCGGGCAGTACGGCCGACTGGGCCGCGCTGGTCACTGGCGCCGGGCCGGGCTGCGGCTTGTTGCTGTCGTCAGCGAAGGCCGATGCGGCCGAGCCGCCCCACGCCATGCACATCCAAACCCACAAAATCTTGTGACGCCACACGTTTGCTGCTCCTGTATGTGAACCTCCAGGGCTGGGTGACACCCAGTCCGCCCCCCGCGGGGTCAAGACATCCGGGAACGGCCCGGCGTTGTCTTGGGAGTTACAGGCACGGCTTGCGTTGAGGCTGACGTATGCCTTGGCGATTGCGCGTGACGCTCAGCGCCACGGCGCGGACGCCGATGAAGATGCAACAAATCCTACATGAGAAATAATCGTATTTGCAAGAGGATTGCAAATAGGGCTATCGACCAGGGTCGCCAGGGTTCAGGCGCGCTGAAGCGCGAGGCCGTGCTCCCCACCCCGACCCTCCCCACAAGTGGAGAGGGAGCAAACACGCCTCCCCCACATGACGGTGGAGCTTGGCGGGGGCTTACGCAGATCGCGCGCAGCGCAGTTCTCTCCTCCCCCATGGCATGGGGGAGGTTGGGAGGGGGCGCTGGCTTGCCCATGGCCGCTGCAACCTGCGCCATTCCCGATCCATCAGGCATCGGGTGTGTCGATGCCCAGGGGCGAAGGCGCGCTACCGGCTCTGCGAGGCAGCCGAAGCGGTGGGCAAGGGGCCGATGGCAGGGGCGCCGTCCGCCCCCCAGCCGCCGCCCAGGGCCTGGATCAAGCCGACGCTGGCGGCGTAGCGGCGGTTGAGCAGGGTGAGCTGCGCATTGCGCGCGCTGGTGGCGGTGGTCTGCGCGGTGAGCACGTTGAGGTAGGGCGCGGTGCCGGCCTTGTACTGGTTTTCGGCCAGGCGCAACGAGACCTCGGCGGCCTGGACCACCTCGGCCTGTTGCTGCGCCTCCTGCGCCAGGATGCGTTGCGCGGCGAGGTTGTCTTCCACCTGTTGCAGCGCGGTCAGCACGCTCTGGCGGTAGTTGGCCACGGTCTGGCGATAGGCCGCCTCGCTGCTTTGCACCTGCGCGCGGCGCAGTCCGCCGTCGAACAGCGTGGCCGCGAGCTGCGGCCCCAGCGACCAGAACAGCGACGGGGCCGTGAACAGGTCGGCCAGGCGCGACGCCTGGCTGCCGCCTTGTGTCGACAGGGTGAGGTTGGGGAACCACGCGGTCTGCGCCACGCCGATCTGCGCATTGGCCGCGGCCACCTGGGCCTGCGCCGCGGCCAGATCGGGCCGACGCTGCAGCAACTGCGCGGGGATGCCTGCGGGAATCGCCGGGATTTCAGGCAGGGCAGGGGACGCGGGCAGGGAGAACTCTGCCGGCGGTTGGCCCACGAGCACGGCGATGGCGTTCTGCAGTTGCACGCGCGTCACGCCCAGATCGGTCAGGCTGGTCTGCGCCTGCAGCAGTTGGGTGCGCGCCTGGGCGACGTCGGCGGCGGTGTCCACTCCGGCCTTGTAGCGGTTTTCGGTGAGCTGCAGCGCGCGCTGGTAGGCATCCACAGTGTCCTTCGCCAGCGCGATCTGCGCGTCCACGGTGCGCAGTTGCAGATAGCTGGTGGCCAGGGTGGATTGCAGGCTGAGCTGGGTGTTTGCCAGGGTGGCGGCGCTGGCGGCGGCGGTGGCCTGTCCGGCCTGCACCTGCAGCCGCACCTTGCCCCACAGGTCGGGCTCCCAGCTTGCCGTGGCGCTGGCACTGAGGCTGTTGCGAATCACTCCGGGGACGGCCACGCTGGTGCTGCTGCTGGCGAACTTGGAGCGTGTGCCCGAAACGTTTGCGCTCAGGCTGGGGTAGTAGGCCGCCTGGGCCTGCGACACCGCAGCCTGCGCCTGGTCATAAGCGGCGAGCTGGGCGGCGAGGCTCTGGTTGTGCTGCGCCACCTGGGTTTCGAGACCGGCCAGCACCGGGTCGTCAAACACGCTCCACCACGCGCCGCGCGGCGCCGCGGCCAGCGCCTGCGCGGGCACCCAGCCGCTCTGGGCCTGGGCATAGCTTGCGGGCAGGGCGATTTTCACCGGGGCTTCAGGCGGGGTGGCGGCGCAGGCGCCGAGCAGCAGCACCAGCGGCGCGACGAACGACAGACGGTGGTAAGCAGATGAATTCATGGCGTTCAGGCCGGTGAGTTGGAATCGCCCCCTGACCTGTCGCTGCGCGTCAGGCCCCCCGAGGGGGTGAGGAACACTTGGGGCGGCCCGGCGTGTTCCTCAGAGGGTTCCGGGCGTGCGCCGCGGCTGAACCGGCGCAGCGTCCAGCGTCGCAGGCGGTCGAGTTCGAGGTAGATCACCGGGGTGGTATAGAGGGTGAGCGCCTGGCTGACGATCAGCCCCCCGGCGATGGAGATGCCCAGCGGCTGGCGCAGCTCCGCGCCGTTGCCGGTGATGAAGGCCAGCGGCAAGGCCGTGCCCAGCGCGGCCAGCGTGGTCATCAGAATGGGGCGCAGCCGCAGCGTGGCCGCCTGATAGATGGCGTCGCGCGGGGTCATGCCGTGCTCGCGTTCGGCGCCGAGGGCGAAATCGACCATGAGAATGGCATTCTTTTTCACGATGCCGATGAGCAGGAACACGCCGATGAGCGCGATGATGGAAAATTCGGTATGCGTGAGCTGCAAGGCCAGCAGCGCGCCCAGCCCGGCCGGGGGCAGGGTGGACAGAATGGTGAGCGGATGCAGCGTGCTCTCATAGAGCATGCCCAGCACGATGTAGATGGCGAAGATGGCCGCCATGATGAACAGCGGCTCGTTTTTCAGCGTGTCCGAGAACAGTTGCGCCGTGCCCTGGAAACCGCCGTGAATCTCCGACGGCAGGCCGATGGCGGCCGTCGCCTCGTCAATCTTGGGCTGGATTTGGCTCAGCGTCACGCCTTTGTCGAGATTGAATGAAATGGTGGACGAGACGAACAAGCCCTGGTGGTTGACCGCCAGCGGGGTGTTGGTCAGTTCCTGATGCGCCAGCGCCGAGAGCGGCACGCGCTGGCCGTTGCTGCCGACGAGGTAAATATCGTTCAGCGCCTGGGCGTTGTTCTGGTAGCGCTGCGCGGCTTGCATCACCACGCGGTACTGGTTGAGCGGCCTGTAGATGGTGGAGATGAGCCGCTGGCCGAAGGCGTCGTTGAGGGTCTGGTCGATGGTCGAGACGGGAATGCCGTAGCGCGCCGCGGCGGCGCGGTCGATCACCAGCGAGAGCTGCAGGCCGCTTGCCTGCTGATCGCTGTTGACGTCGTTCAGGCCCGGAATGCGCTTGAACGCGGCCAGCACCTTGGGCTCCCATTCGCGCAGGGTGTTCAGGTCGGAGGCCTGCAGGGTGTATTCGTACAGCGCCGCCGAAGGCCGCCCGCCGGCGCGGATGTCCTGCACCGGGAACATGAAGGTCTGCGTGCCCGGCACGCTGGAGAGCGCGCGGCGCAGTTCGACGATGATGCTCTGCACGCCTTGTCGCTGATCGATGGGCTTGAGCTGCATGAACATGAAGGCGCTGTTGGCCGCGCCGCCGCCGGTGAACGCCACCACGTTTTGCATGCCCGGGTTCTTGCGCACGATGGCGACGATGCGCTCGAGCTTTTTGCTCATTTCCTGGAACGAGATCGACTGATCGGCCTGCACCGAGCCGATCAGCAGCCCGGTGTCCTGCATGGGGAAGAAGCCCTTGGGCACGACCTTGAACAGATACACCGTCAGCAAGGTGGTGGAGAAAAACAGCACCAGCATCAGCACCGGGTGGAGCAGCGCCCAGCGCAGGCTGCGGCCGTAGCTATGATGAATGTGGTTCCAGCCGCGTTCCAGCCGGGAAACCCGCGCTGCGGCCACAGGCGCGCTGTGCGCCTGTGGCCGCAGCCAGCGCGAGGCCAGCATGGGCGTGACGGTGAGCGAGACCAGCAGCGAAATGACTATGGCCACCGAGAGGGTCATGGCGAATTCGTGGAACAGCCGCCCGACGATGCCGCCCATGAACAGCACCGGGATGAACACCGCCACCAGCGAAATGCTCATCGACAGCACGGTGAAGCCCACTTCGCGCGCGCCCTTGAAAGCGGCGGCCAGCGGCGACAGCCCTTCCTCCACGTGGCGCATGATGTTTTCGAGCACCACGATGGCGTCGTCCACCACAAAGCCGGTGGCGACGATCAGCGCCATCAGCGAGAGGTTGTCCAGAGAATAATCGAGCAGCCACATGGCGGCGAAAGTGCCCACCAGCGACAGCGGCACGGCAATGGCCGGAATGAGGGTGGCGCGCCAGTCGCGCAGGAACAGCCAGACCACGCCGATCACCAGCAGCACCGAGAGGATCAGGGTGTTCTCCACTTCCTTCAGCGATGCGCGGATGGTGGTGGTGCGGTCGGTCATGATGGTGATGTCAATGGCCGCGGGAATAGAGGCCTTGAGCTGCGGCAGCGCCGCCTTCACCCCTTCGACCGCATCGATGATGTTCGCCCCAGGCTGGCGGTAGATGATGAGCTGCACCGAGGGCTGGCCGTTGGCCAGACCCATATTGCGGTCGTTCTGCAGGCCTTCGCTGACCTGCGCAATCTGGTCCAGCCGGATCGGCGCGCCGTCACGATAACCCACCACGATGTGCTGGTATTGCTGCGGCGTGCTGAGCTGGTCATTCGCGCCCACCTGCCAGCGGTGCGTGGCGCTGTCGATGGCGCCCTTCGGTCTATCCACATTGGCGTTGGCGATGGCCTGGCGCACCTGCTCCAGGCCCAGCCCCATGCCGTTGACGCGGGGCAGGTCGAGTTCCACCCGCACCGCAGGCAGCGCGGCGCCGCCCACGGTGACCGAGCCGATGCCCGCGATCTGAGAAATTTTCTGCGCCAGGATGGTCGAGCCCGCATCGAACATCTGCCCGCGCGACAGGCTCTTGGAGGTGAGCGACAGAATCATGATCGGCGCGTCTGCCGGGTTCATCTTCCTGTACGTGGGTCGGCCTGTCAGCCCGGACGGCAGCAGCGGAATGGCGGCATTGATCGCCGCCTGCACTTCGCGCGCGGCGTCGTCGATGTTTTTCGACAGATCGAACTGCAGGATGACGCGGCTCGACCCGAGCGAGCTGCTGGAAGTCATCTGCGAAATCCCGGCGATCGTGCCCAGGCTGCGCTCCAGCGGCGTGGCCACCGTGGCGGCCATGACCTCCGGGCTGGCCCCGGCCATATTGGCGTTGACCACGATGGTGGGAAAGTCCACCTGCGGCAGCGGCGACACCGGCAGCAGCCGGAAGGCGATCAGCCCCGCCAGCAGCACCGCCAGCGCCAGCAGCGTGGTGGCGATGGGGCGGCGGATGAACAGGGCGGAGGGGTTCATCGTTCACCTCCCCCACGAGTGGGGGAGGCCGGGAGGGGGAAGTGCCGCCGCCTCCATGCTGCCATCCGACTGCTCAGCCGGTCGAACGCCAGATAGATCACCGGCGTGGTGAACAGGGTGAGCACCTGCGATACCAGCAGGCCGCCGACGATGGCAATACCCAGCGGCTGGCGCAGCTCCGAGCCCATGCCTGTGCCCAGCGCCAGCGGCACCGCGCCGAACAGTGCGGCAAAGGTGGTCATCAGAATGGGGCGCAGCCGCAAGTGCGCGGCCTGCAGCATGGCTTCCTCCGGCGGCAGGCCCTGGTTGCGCTGCGCGTCCAGCGCGAAGTCCACCATCAGAATGGCGTTTTTCTGCACGATGCCAATCAGCAGAATAATGCCGATGATGGCGATCACCGTGAGGTTGTGGCCCGTGCCCATCAGCGCCAGCAGCGCGCCGATGCCGGCCGAGGGCAGGGTGGACAGAATGGTGATCGGGTGGATGTAGCTCTCATACAGCACGCCCAGCACGATATACATGGTGGCCACCGCGGCGAGCAGCAGCCAGAGTTGGTTGCTCAGCGCCGACTGAAAGGCGCTGGCCGAGCCCTGAAACGCAATGGTCACCGAGGCGGGCAGCGCCGACTGCCTGGCGGCCTGGTTGATCGCGTCGACCGCTTCGCCCAGCGACACGCCGGGTGCGAGCTGGAAGGAAATCAGCGCTGCCGGAAACTGGCCCAGATGGTCGATGGCCAGCGGCGTGGCGCGCGGCTCGATGGTGGCAAAGCTCGACAGCGGCACGGCCTGACCGTTACTGCCGGTGATGTACACATTGTTGAACGCGGTCAGACCTTGGTCGGGCTGTTTTTCCACGCCCAGCACCACACGGTACTGCGCCGACTGGGTGAAGATGGTCGAGATCAGCCGCTGGCCGAAGGCGTTGTACAGCGCGCTGTCGATCGCGCTCATGGTGATGCCCAGACGCGAGGCGGCGCTGCGGTCCACGTCCACATAGGCCTGCAAGCCCTGATCCTGCAGGTCGCTGGTCACGCCAGAGAGTTGCGGCAGCGCCTTCAAGCGGTCCATCAACGCGGTGTTGGCGCTGGAGAGCTGCGCGGCGCTGGTGGCCGACAGGCTGAATTGATAGGGATAGCGGGCGGCGATGTCGTTGATGGTCAGGTCTTGCACCGGCTGCAGAAAGGTTTCGATGCCCTCGACCTGCGCGGCGCGCGCGTTCAGCCGGTGGATGAGGGCCTGCACCCGCGGGCGCTGCTCCAGCGGCTTGAGGTCGATGAGCAGCCGCCCGGTGTTCATGGTGGTGTTCACCCCGTCGATGCCGATGACCGAGGACACCGAGGCCACCGCCGGATCTTCGAGCAGGGCATCGACCAGCGCCTGCTGGCGCGCGGCCATCGACAGGAACGACACGTCCTGCGGCGCCACCGTGGTGGCCTGGATCAGGCCGGTGTCCTGCACCGGAAAGAAGCCCTTGGGGATGAGCACATACAGCAGCACCGTGAGCGCCAGTGTGCCTGCAGCGAACAGCAGCACCAGCGGCTGATGCCCCAGCACCCAGCGCAGCGCGCGGGTGTAGCTTGCCGACAGCCGGTCGAAAAACGCGCCGGTGGCGCGGAACAGTCGGCCCTGTTTTTCCTCCGGCGTGTGCCGCAGCAGGCGGGCCGAGAGCATGGGCGTGAAGGTCAGCGACACCGCCGCCGAAATGACGATGGCCACCGCCAGGGTGATGGCGAACTCGCGGAACAGCCGCCCGACCACATCACCCATGAACAGCAGCGGAATGAGCACGGCGATGAGCGAAAAGGTCAGGGTGATGATGGTGAAGCCGATCTGCCCCGCGCCCTTGAGCGCGGCGGTGAGCGGGCGCTCGCCGGCCTCGATGTAGCGGGCGATGTTCTCGATCATCACAATGGCGTCGTCCACCACGAAGCCGGTGGCGATGGTCAGCGCCATGAGGGTGAGGGTGTTGATCGAAAAGCCGAACAGATACATCGCGCCGAAAGTGCCGACCAGCGCCAGCGGCACCGCGGTGGCCGGAATGAAGGTGGCGCGCACGCTGCGCAGGAAGATGAAGATCACCCCCACCACCAGCAGCACGGAGAGCAGCAGCTCGAACTGCACGTCGGCGATGGCCGCGCGGATGGTCACGGTGCGGTCCGACAGCACCGAGAGCTGCGCGGCGGCGGGCAGTTGCGTCTGCAGGCTGGGCAGCAGCTTGTGGATCGCATCGACCACGGCGATGACATTCGCCCCCGGCTGGCGCTGCACATTGATGACGATGCCCGGCTTGCCGTTGACCCGCGCGGCCTGCCAGGCGTTTTCGGCGCCGGTGCGGATGGTGGCGACGTCGCCCAGCCGCACCGGCGCGCCGCCGGAGTAGGCGACGATCATGTCGCGGTATTGCTGCGGCGACTGCAACTGGTCGTTGGCGTCGATGCTGAACGATTGCTGGCTGCCGCTGATGCTGCCCTTGGGGCTGTTGACGTTGGCCCCGGCAATCGCGGTGCGGATGCTGTCGAGCGTCAGCCCCAGCGCGGCCAGCGCCGGGCCGTTGACCGTCACGCGAATCGCCGGTTTGTGCCCGCCCGAGAGCGTGACCAGTCCCACGCCCGACACCTGCGACAGCTTCTGGCTCAGGCGCGTGTCGGCCAGGTCGTAGAGGGTGGTGAGCGGCAGCGTGGCCGAGGTCAGGCCGAGGGTGATGACGGGCGCGTCGGCCGGGTTGACCTTGGCGTAGATCGGCGGCTGCGGCAGGTCGGAGGGCAGCAGGTTGGTCGCGGCGTTGATGGCGGCCTGCACTTCCTGCTCGGCCACGCTGAGCGACAGCGACAGATCGAAGCGCAGGGTGATGACCGAGGCGCCGCCGGAACTCACCGACCACATCTGCGCCAGCCCGGGCATCTGGCCGAACTGCTGTTCCAGCGGGCCGGTGACAGACGAGGCCATCACATCCGGGCTGGCGCCGGGGTAGAGCGTGGTGACCTGGATGGTGGGGTAATCGACCTCCGGCAGCGCGGCCTGCGGCAGCAGCTTGTAGCCCACGAATCCGGCCACCAGCACCGCGATCATCAGCAGCGTGGTGGCGATGGGGCGCAGGATGAACGGCTGCGAGGGGCTGGGACGGTTTTCGGGCGACTTCCCCTCCCGACCTCCCCCGGCAAGTGGGGGAGGAGAAGACGGCGCTTCGCTATGCAAAGGACGCCCCTCCCGACCTCCCCCACTCGTGGGGGAGGGGTTTGCTCCCTCCCCACTTGCTGGGGAGGGTTGGGGTGGGGAGGGTTTGTCGTCGTGCGGCGCACTCATGCTCAGCGCGCTCCGCTGGCGGCTGCGGGCTTGCCCGCGCGCCCTGCGCCGGGGTGCGCAGCTTTCGCTTCGCCCTGCACAGACAGGGGCTGCACCACTTTCACTTCACGCCCGTCGCGCAGCCGGTCCAGGCCGTCGGTGACAACGCGCTCACCCGCCTTCAGGCCGCTGACGATCTGCGTGAGGTTGTCAAACGCCACCCCGGTTTTCACCGCCCGCATCTTCACCTTGTTGTCCGGCCCGATGACATACACATAAGTGCCGGGCGCGCCCACGGCCACGGCCGTCGTCGGCACGACCATCGCATCGGCAAGGGTGCGCACCAGCAGCCGCACGTTGACGAACTGATTGGGGAACAGCGCCAGCTTCCTGTTGGCGAACTCGGCGCGCAGATCGAGCGTGCCCGTCGTGCTGTTGATCTGGTTGTCGGCAGCGACCAGCTTGCCGGTTTCGAGCAACTGGGTGTTGCGCGCATCCCAGGCCTGCGTTTCGAGCTGCTTGCCCGCCATGAGTTGGCTGACCACTTCGCCGATCTGCTGCTGCGGCAGCGCGAAGGTCACGTCCACCGGCTGCACCTGCGCGATGGTGGCGATGGGCGTGGGCGAGCTGGCGCTGCTGCTGGTGTTGCTGCCGACGGCGCCCGAAGTCGTCACCATATTGCCGGCATCCACCGGGCGCAGGCCGGCGAGTCCGCTCACCGGTGCGGTGATGCGCGTCCAGCTCAGTTGCAGCCGGGCGTTGTCGAGCGCGGCCTTGTTGGCATCGAGCGTGGCCTTGAGCTGGGCCACGGTGGCGCGCTGGTCGCTGACCTGCTGCGCCGAAATCGAATCCTGTTGGAGCAGGGTTTCATAGCGCAGTAAATCGCTTTGCGCGCCGGCGAGCTGCGCCTGCGTCTGCTCCACCTGCGCCTGCGCCTGTTCCACCGCGATGCGAAACGGGCGCGGGTCGATCTGCGCGAGCAACTGCCCCGCCTTCACCCTCTGCCCCTGCTTGTAGTCCACGCTCTGCAGCAGCCCGGCCACGCGCGGCATCACGTTCACATAGCTGCGCGGCGTGACCGTGCCTAAAGCGGTGAGCCACACCGGCACCGCTTGCGTTTTGACGGTGGACGCGGTGACTGGCTGCGGCGGCATCTGCCCGCGTTCCATGCCGCCCTTGCCGCGCATCTGCGCCTGCGCCGGGTGCTCGCCACCCACCAAGGCCAGGCCGCCCGCGGCCAGCAGGGCCACGCCAGCCCCTGCCCACAGCCAGCGGCGAGCGGCGGAAGCAGGGCGGTTCGTTTTGTTGGAGGGGGAAGGCGTATTCATGGGAGGGAAACCGGAATGAACGGCGCAGACGAGGCGGTCGCGCAGGCGAGGACGAACGCGGCGATGAAAGCGAACGGTCCCACATCCTGCCAGCGCGACATGAAAGCCGTGTGCAGGCGATGTGAAGAAGTATGTCGCTGCTTCAATCCTTGGGCAGGCGCTGGTGATTCCAGTACACCTCGGTGCTGGCGGCGTCACCCGCGCGGTTGAGCGTGCGCGCCAGCACGAACAGCAGGTCGGACAGGCGGTTGAGATACTGCAGCAACTCGGGGCGCAGCAGCGTGGCCGCTTGCGCCTCGCCCGCCTGCGCGACCTCGCATGACACCGCCACCACCGAGCGCTCGGCGCGCCGCGCCACCGTGCGGCACACATGAGCCTGCGAAGCGGTTTGCGAGCCTCCGGGCAGTATGAATTCGGCCAGCGGTGGCAGCCTGGCGTTGTAGTCTTTCAGCGCCTCGTCGAGCGCGGCCACCTGCTCGGTCTTGAACAGCGCCATGCCCGGCACCGACAGCTCGCCGCCGAGATCGAACAGATCGTGCTGCACCTTTGACAGCAGCGTGTCGATGGCCTGCGGCAGTCCCAGACTGCGCAGCAGCCCGAGATGCGAGTTCAGCTCATCGACATCGCCCAGCGCCTGAATGCGAGCGGCCGATTTCAGACAGCGCGAGCCGTCCCCCAGCCCGGTGGTGCCCGCGTCGCCGGTGCGGGTGGATATGGCGGTGAGGCGGTAGCCCATTGGTTTTCTCCTTTTCTTTGCCAACGGCGTATTCTTGCCGAATCGATATAGGCTGCGCTGCCACACGGTCTGTCCCATGAACGCCCCGACCATCCCGCAAATTCTCTCCCGCCCGGCGCCCGAGGCGCTGTTGCATGCCCTGGCCGCACGCTTCGGCGCGCAGCTCTCGACCGCGCTGGCCGTGCGCGAGCAGCACGGGCGCGATGAATCGCCCTTCGACGTGCCGCCGCCCGCGGCCGTGGTGTTCTGCGAAAGTACGCAGGACGTGGCCGATGCGGTGAAGCTGGCCGCCGCGCACGACTATCCGGTCATCGCCTTCGGCGCGGGCTCCTCGCTCGAAGGCCAGTTGCTCGCGGTGCAGGGCGGCATCAGCCTCGACCTCACCCGCATGAACCGCGTGCTCGACGTGGCCGCCGCCGACATGCTCGTCACCGTGCAGGCCGGGGTCACGCGGCTGCAGTTGAACGACGAACTGCGCCACACCGGCCTGTTCTTCCCCATCGATCCCGGCGCCGACGCCACCATCGGCGGCATGGCCGCCACGCGCGCCTCGGGCACCAACGCCGTGCGTTACGGCACCATGCGCGAGAACGTGCTGGCGCTCACCGTGGTGCTGGCCGACGGCCGCATCATTCGCACCGGCACGCAGGCGCGCAAGAGCAGCGCGGGCTACGACCTCACCCGCCTGATGGTGGGCAGCGAGGGCACGCTGGGCATCATCACCGAAATCATCCTGCGCCTGTATCCGCAGCCCGAGGCCGTCGCGGCGGCGGTGTGTTTCTTCCCCGATGTGGCGCACGCGGTGGACTGCACCATCGCCATCATCCAGGCGGGCATCCCCATTGCGCGGGTGGAACTGATGGACGCGGGCGCGGTGCGCGCCGTCAACGCCCACGACCACCTCGGCCTGCCCGAGCAGCCGCTGCTGCTGATGGAATTTCACGGCTCGCCCGCCGGGGTGCGCGAGCAGGCCGAAACCGTGCAGGCCATCGCCGCAGACTATGCCGGCTCCGATTTCGCCTGGGCCGACACCCCCGAAGAGCGCAGCAAGCTGTGGAAGGCGCGACATCACGCCTACCTTTCCGCGCTGCAAATGAAACCCGGCGCCCGCTGCGTCACCACCGACACCTGTGTGCCCATTTCGCGTCTGGCCGAGAGCATCAACGACACCCTCAAAGAGGCCGACCAAGCCGGTCTGCCCTATTTCGTCGTCGGCCATGTGGGCGATGGCAACTATCACATCGGCTACCTCATCGACCCGGCCAAACCTGAAGAACGCGAACTCGCCGAGCGCCTCAACGCCCAACTCGTGCGCCGCGCACTCAAGCTCGGCGGCACCTGCAGCGGCGAGCATGGCATCGGCCTGCACAAGCAGGATTTTCTGCGCGAGGAAGCCGGCGACGACGCGCTCGACGTCATGCGCGCCATCAAGCAGGCGCTCGACCCGAAGGGCATCCTCAATCCGGGGAAGATTTTTTCGTGAGGGCATAGCGATCCGCCATGTTCACCTACCTCATGCTCGGCAGCAACGATCTCATTCGGGCGGCAGCGTTCTACGACCCGGTGCTGGCCACGCTCGGCCATGCGCGATGCGTGACGGAAGACGACGATCCCAGCCATGAAATCGGCTGGGGCCGCTATGCAGACGAAGGGCGGGTGGAACTGGCGCTGTGGCTGTGCAAGCCCTTCGACGGTCGGCCCGCCACCGTGGGCAACGGCAGCATGATCGCGCTGGCCGCCAGCAGTCGGGCGCAAGTCGATGCCTTTCACGCTGCAGCCCTCGCGCACGGCGGCAGCAGCGAGGGGGCGCCGGGGTTGCGCCCGCACTACGGCCCCGACTTCTACGCCGCCTACGTGCGCGACCCCGACGGCAACAAGCTCGCCGCCGTGTGCCGCGCAGTGTCGTAGGGAGGAAAATAGGGGTCAGGTCTAGCTTCGTAGCATTTGATGCATCGATGCTAGGAGCCTGTCGGACTTGGGGCGTCGATAGCGAAAAACAGCTCCGGCGAGGACAGTTTTTGCAGATTTCGCCGGGCAATAGTCCAACTATTGCCCAAGACCAGCCCGCAGGGCGCCACGAAGTGGCGGTCCCGAGCGCAGCGAGGGATGGGCCAGAGGCCCACAAAGCGGTGAAAAATGGACCGGCGAGGCCGTTTTGCAGCCGACGATCCTCAAGTCCGGCAGGCTCCTAGACCTGCCCCAGGTCCCGACCTCGGCTGGGACGTCCAACACGTGTTTACTGCGCGTACAAATCGAAGAAAGTCCGCGCGGCCACGGTGCAGAACGGGCGTTCGTCGGTGTGGTAGTTCTCCATCGCGTAGGCAGCGGCCTGCGCCGCCGTGTAGCCCTGCGCTTCTGCGGCCTGCACCACGCCTTGCTGATAGGCGATGAAGCCGGCTTGCACCGTGCTCGCCACAGCCTGCAGGGTCTGCTGTTGCGCGGCGTTCAGGCCAAAGCGGGTCAGGCCGTTGCTGTAGGTGCCGGGGCTGCCCTGGTTGTCCAGATCGAGGGTGGCGAAGCGCAGGCCGGGGTCGGTGGTCTGGGCCTTGTTCATCAGCGTGGCGGTCATGGCGCCGGCGTCCTGGTTCCAGAACACCTCGGGGTCTTGATCGCCGCCGCACATCAGCAGCGGCATGCTCGGGGTGTAGTCGCGCAGATCGTTGGCCAGCAGGATTTGGCGCAGAGGGTCTTGCGGATTGCTCGCCGGAGTCGGTGCGGTGGTGGTGAAGTTGGGGGCGGAACCATCGACCGGGGCGGCGCCGTCGGGATGGGCGAGCACGTCGGCCACGTATTGCGCGCGGTAGGCGGTGCTGATGAGGTAGTGGGTCGGATCGAAGCCCAGCGGGCCGAGCGGCCAGCCTTCGCCCAGATCGTTGAGCGTGGCGTTGCCGGTGGGCGGCGACTGGAACACCGCGGTGTAGGGAATCTTCCCGGCCTGCACCAGTTGGCCGAACTGGGCAAAACCATAGGGGCCGGGGAACAGCGTCGGCGCGTCTTTGTACAGCGGGTTGAACAAGGCGGCAAGATCGATCTGCGGCGAACCGGTGGGCAGGTGCGCGTAGGAGTTGATCACCAGCGGCAGGTAGGCGGTGCCGCCGACGTTGGGGTGGCCGAGCAAGATTTCATCGCTGATGGCGAGCATGCCGTAAGGCCCCGACATCGGCGCCCCCGCCGTGGCCGGACGACCCTGCGCGTCGAGCCTGGCCAGGGTAGCCATCGCCACGAAACCGCCCTGCGAATAGCCGGTGACGAAAAGCTTGCCGTTGTCGCTGACGGGCAGGCCCAGTTGCATCAACGCCTGCCGCGCGGCGGTGAGGCTGTCGATCATGTCCTGCGATTGCTGCTGTTTGTTGAGGTAGGGCGCGTAGGGCAGGGGCGAGGTGTCATAGCCGGCGTAGTTGGGCGCCACGACGATGTCGCCCTGCGCGGCGAAGATCATCGCAATGCGCGACGCCGTGCCGAAGGCCGGATTGTTCGGGTCGCCGAGTGCGGCGAGGTCGCGGTTCTTGCTCAGCGCGGTGCCGTGGGCATAGAGCACGATGGGCCTGGCGCCCTGGCACTGCGCGGTGTTTCCGCTGGGAATCATCAGCGCGCCGGTGGCGGTGGTCGGTTCGTTTTCGCCGCCGACGGTGGCATAGGTGTATTTGTAGACCGTGACGCCGCACGCTGGCGCGCCGATGAGTTGCTGCACGCCGCTGGGGTAGCGCCCCATCCAGGCGCTCGACGTGGCCATGGTGCCGGTCGAGATCGCTGCCGTGGGGGTGGCGCTGGCCGACACCAGGGTATCGGCCGTGCCGGTGGTGGGGACTGGCGCTCCGCCGTCGCCGCCGCAGGCGGCCAGGATCAAGGCGCCGGAGCTGATGGCAAGCGCCGTCTTCAATGAAAAGCTGTGCATGTCTGTCTCCTGATCTTGCCGGGTTGCGGCCTTTTCGGGCGAGAATCGAACGCCCGTGCTTTTCTAAGAATTCACGGATTGCCGAGCGCGCGTCAATCTGGATTACAAAAGGTTTCAAAACGGTTTGAATCAACGGGCCGACAGACCCTTTGGCTCTGACAATTCACAAATCCCATACAGAGAGATCGGGCCTATGCTTGCCCTTTGGTTTTCACACATACAAGACTGCACACCATGTCGCATCATTTCGTTGTACTGGGCGCGGGGTTTGCCGCGCTCACCGCAGCGCGCACGCTGCGCGCCAAGTCGCCGCAGGCGCGCATCACCCTGGTGGCGCCCAAGGCCGAGTTCGTCTATCTGCCCAGCCTGATCTGGGTGCCCACGGGGGTGCGCAAGAGCAGCGATCTGGTCATCGACCTCGGGCCGTTCCTGCAGAAAAGCAAGATCGACTTCATCGCCGCCGAAGTCACCGGCCTGCAGGACGGCGGGCGCACCGTGCTGACCACCGCCGGGCCGGTGGAGAACGACGGGCTGATCATCGCCACCGGCGGGCGCTTCATCAAGAAGCTGCCGGGCATCGAACATGCCATTGCACTGTGCGAGGGCGTGGCGGCGGCGGAAAAAATCCGCGAGCGCCTGCTGGCGCTGGACAGTGGGCGCATCGCCTGCGGTTTTGGCGGCAACCCGCAGGAACCTTCGGCGGCGCGCGGCGGGCCGATGTTCGAGCTGCTGTTCGGCATCGACACCTGGCTGCGCCGCCAGCGCAAGCGCGACAAGGTGGAACTGGTGTTTTTCAACGCCTCAGAAACGCCGGGCCAGCGCCTGGGCGAGCGCGCGGTGACGGGCCTGCTCTCGCACATGGCCAAGCGCCGCATCGACACCCATCTGGGCCACAAGCCGCTGCGCATGTCGCCCGAGGGGGTGGAGACCGAGGGCGGGATGGTCAGGGCCGATCTCATCCTGTTCATGCCGGGCATGACCGGGCCGGGGTGGACGCACAACTCGGAGCTGCCGCGCTCACCCGGCGGCTTCATCCAGGCAGATGAACACTGCGCCGTGCCGGGGTTCGAGCGCGTGTTCGTCGCCGGAGATGCGGGCAGCTATCCCGGCCCGGACTGGCTGCCCAAGCAGGCGCACATGGCCGATCTGCAGGCCAAGGCCGCCGCCGAGAATCTGCTGCTGGCGATGCAGGGCCAGCCCGCGCAGCATGTGCCCAAGGCTGAGCTGGTGTGCATCGTCGATACGGTGGACAGCGGCATTCTGGTGTTCCGCGACCACAAAAAGACCTTCGTGCTGCCGCCCTCGCGCGCCTTCACCTGGGCCAAGCGCTGGTTCGAGGGCAAATATCTCAAGGATTACCGCGCGGCTTGAGCGGCGCTACCGGAGTGACCCCACCCCAACCCGTCCAAGGGCTGGCTGGCAGGCCAGCCCCGTTTCGGCGGGGCAAAGCCAAGCAGTTGGCTTTGCCTGACCGCCTCCACCCCCAGCAAGTGGAGAGGGAGCTAAAAACTCCTCCCCCACTTGCTGGGGGAGGTTGGGAGGGGCGCATCCTTGAGGCGGCTGGGCGGCGAGGGGTGTTGCCTTGGCGTGCGAACCCTCACCCCAACCCTCTCCCGGAGGGAGAGGGGGCGATCTCACCTCCCCCACTTGCTGGGGGAGGTTGGGAGGGGGAGTGGGTTTGCGCCAACCGCGCCGCCTCACTCCACTTTCTGGTCGATCAGCACCTGGCCCAGCGCATCCCTGAGCTGCACTTCATTCACCCGCAGGTGCAGCGTCTGCGTCTTGGCGTCGGCGCCGAGCACGGTGGCGAAAATGCTCATGTGAAAGTGCTGGTAGTTGGCGATGGCGTCGTTGAGCGTTTTCATCACGGCGGCATCGGTGCAGGCCAGATGGCGGAAGGCCTCGGGGTGGTCGTAGGTGTAGTGGTAGGGCGAGTTGTCGAAGTAGTAGCCTGCGCCGTGGATGAACAGGCGGTTGTCGATGGGGTAATACTTGCCCTGCGGCGCGTAGGCGTCGAGCGCGATGTCATCGACGTCGATGCGCAGCCTGGGGTGCGCCTTGTCGAAGGCGATCATGGCATCGACCTGCTGCTTTTCCTTCGCTGTGGCCTGCACCGGCGCGGGCGGCTGGATCATTTCGGTATTCGGCGTGAGGATGCCGGTGTAGTTCACTGCCTGCCTGGAATACGCATAGACATAGGTCTTGAGCAGCTCGGCGTTGTCGAGCACCACGTAGCCGTCACGCTGCTTGATGGCGTGCACGCCCAGCGCCTGGTCGATGCGCACCCGCGAGGGCGAGCCGGGCAGGTCGGTGAGCGAGGCGCTTTCCAGATTGAGTTGCACCGCCGGGGTGGAGGCGGCTTGGGCTGCTGTCTTGGCCGCAGGTTCGGAGGCCTGCGCGCGGGAACCCATGCTCAGGCCCGGCGTGCAAAGCGCGACCGCCAGCACGGTGAAGGGCGTCAGACGGCGGGAGCGAGACAGTCGGGTATCAGCCATGATGAGGCTCCGGTTGAACGGCGCTGGATGAGGGAACAGGCGCGGCGGGTTCTTCTTCATCTTCCCAGCCGGTGATCATGGCCTTGATGTAAGCCGTGGGCGGGTGCGCGGTGGTGGCCAGATAGACGTGCAGAATGAAGAACAGCAGCATCATGTAAGCGGCCGCAGTGTGGGTGAGCGCCACCCAGTCGAGCTGCAGGCCCAGGGGGGAGAGGCGAATCCAGTCGTAGCTGAAAAACAGCAACAGCAGGCCGCTGGCCCAGATCAGCGGGTTGATCATCAGCTTGAGCCACAGATAGGCGAGGCGCTGCAGCGGGTTGTGTTTGCGAAACGGCACTTTGTGATAGGGGTGGTGTTCGCCGACGAACATGCCATAGGCGTAATAGCGCGCCACCGCCCACAGGCTTTTCGGGCGCAGGTCGGGGATGTAGTTCTTCCACGCGCCGGTGGTGAAGTGCCAGAACACGGCGAAAGTCCACAAGGTCATCAGCAGCCAGGCGGCGTATTCGTGGATGAGCAGGGCGTGCTGGAAGTTGAAGCCGCCGAGGTAGCCGTGAATCTCGAAGCCGGTGAACAGCATGGTGATGATGAGCGCGGCCTGGCTCCAGTGCCAGAAACGCTCGAAGCGGGTGAACAGGTAAACGCGTTGGGTCGTCATGATGTTGTCCTTTCAATGACCGCGGCGGCGCAGCCACAGACCGAAGCGGATGAGGCCGTGCAGCGTCACGCCAGCCAGCGCCAGCGCGGCGGCGGCCAGGCCGATGAGTTCCAGCCAGGAGTTATGGTCTTTGGGGCGATGCGGCATGTACACGCCGTCGATGTTCTGCAGGCGGCCATCGCTGGCGTGGCACTGCATGCACGAGAGCGCCTGCGTCTTGGGCGCGACCATGTGCTCGATCGGCCAGTACATATCGGTCTTGACAAAGCCAAAGTGACCTGAATACGGCAGATGCGCAGCCTTCATGCCGGCGGCGATCGACGTCTGCCAGTCGTAGTTCATGGTGTAGGAATCTTTGTCGAAGCCGAAGGAATGGAACACCGCAAGGATGCCCGTCTTGGTGTCATACGGCTGGTTGTTGCGCATGATCTTGAACGGGAAGATCTTGGACTTGCCGTCGGTCGGGCTGCCTTCGATGGCGTTGAGTTGCACCACGCCGTTGGCGTTCTTGAAGTCCTGCACCTTGTCGCCGACGTTCATCCAGCGTTCCACGCCGTTGAACCAGCGGTACTGCGGCACCACGTTTTCCGCCCACTTGAAGCTGCCTTTCACGCCCCAGTAAGTGTTCCAGCCGTGGCTGTCGTTGATGACCAGCGGCGAACCGTTGGGCGCGAGCTTGCCGGCGGTGGCGTAGTTCCACTGCATCTTGGTCGGCAGGCCGCCGCGGGCGAACTCGGGGATGTGGCAGGTCTCGCAGGCGATGTCGCGGGTGTGCATGTTCAGCGTCGCGGCCTGGATGCGGCTGTTCAGATCGCTGCCCTTGTGCGGCGTCTGCCCGTGGCACGACACGCAGCTTGCCGCCTGCCCGTTGTGCGGGCTGCCGCGCATGAACTGCTGCTGGCCGATCATCATGTCGGTGATGTAGCGCGAGCCGCTGACGTTGTGGTTCTCGGTCTTGTGGCACTCCTGGCAGGTGAAGTTCAGCCCCTGCGGCGACATGTGCACGTCTTCCGCACGCGAGGGGCTGACCAACGAGCTGTCCATGTCGCCATGCTTCACGCCGTCGCCGCCGCCGCCGTAGAAGTGGCACTGGCCGCAGGTGTAGCGCGTGGGCGCGCCCACATGCTGCGCGATATTGGCGAGGTTTTCCGGCTCGACGAAGGGCTTGTCGGTGCCGTACACCTCGCCGCAGCCGGGGCGCACCGCGATTTTTTCCATCGCCGGGTTGCCGCCGATGAACGGAATCTTGTGATAGGTCTTGGTCTGGTCGTGGCACACCAGGCAGTCCACATGATCCTGGCTGCGATGGTCGAAGGGCACGAACTTGTTCGGGTCGGTGCTGCCGTAGCCCACATGGCACACGGTGCAGAACTGCTCGTTGCTGATCGGGCTGACGCAGAAGTTGTTGTAGACGTGGTTCTTGCCTACCAGCGTCTTGGTCTTGGGGTCGTAGGCCTTCCACGTCCAGTGAATCGTGGACATGACCTGCTTGGCCGCATCGGTGTGGCAGCTCAGGCAGGCCTGGGTGACCTGTTCGGGCGAGGTGAACGGCCCCTTGAGCTGCGGAAACTGGCTGTGATCCTGCGGCATCTCCTTGCCGACGCCGCCGTGCTGCACCGTGGGAACCACATGCCAGTCCTGCGCGGCATCGGCGGATTGAACTTTCACCCCGTCCTGCGCCACGAACGTTGCAGCGTCTTGCGCGGCGGCAAACGGGCTGAGCGCCAGCAGGCTGGCGGCAAAGAGAACGGTTTGCGCGGTTCGTGCTGCGCGCACGAATCGGTTTTCTCCGGTATGTCGATGGAAATCCATGGCCCACTCTCGTCTTGTTGGAAGAATGGGCGAGATGCTGCGCCTGTCGTTGCGCCCGGAAATTGACGGGCCGCAAGGCAATCGGGGCGCGATTTTTCTGTATGAATATCGTTTGATCTATACCCACAAAAGAAAAATGGGGATACATCGAACAACAACTGGTTACATGACGGCGAGCCTTCACGTCTGGTGATACTGCTTCCCGCTTTTGCGGGGGGAAGGCAGTTCGAGCCGTGCCGAAGCGTGGTGCCGATGGGGTGTGCGGGGGTATCCTTGAGCGACTGTGGAGACCGCCATGCCCCTGCTCGAACGCGCTCACACCCTGATCGACCGCTTCGCCGATGTGCCGCCACTGGGGCAACTCCGCCGCCAGCGCGCGGAGGCGGCTTTTGCCAACAACACCGACGCCAATCTGTTTCGCGGTCTCTACCCCAGCTTCGACGCCGCGCAGGCCAGCGCGCCGAATACGCGCCCGCTGGGTTACGACAACGCTGATGCGGCCGGCATGTATCTGGAGCGCATCAAGCGCATCTATCCCAGCGACTATCCGGTGATCTTCTGGCTGCAAAAGCTGTTTGCCCAGGGGCAAAGCACGGTGTTCGATCTGGGCGGACACATCGGCATCGGCTACTACGGCTATCAGCGCTACCTCGACTATCCGCCGGGCCTGCGATGGACGGTGAGCGATGTGCCCGCCGTGATGGCGCGCGGCGCCGAGATCGCACGCGAACGCGACTCCACCGGGCGGCTGCACTTCAATGGCGACTTCAGCGGCGCCGACGGCGTGGACGTGCTGCTTGCTCTGGGCGTGCTGCAATACCTTCCCGACACCCTGGCGCAGCGGCTTGCCGCGCTGTCACATCCGCCACGCCACCTCATTCTCAACCTCACCCCGCTGCATGTGCTGGACAACGGCGGGCAGGATTACTTCACCCTGCAGAGCATCGGCACGGCGTTCTGTCCCTACCGCATCGCCGCCTACGCGCCTTTCCTGGAAGGCTTCACGCGGCTGGGCTACCAGATCGTCGACCGCTGGCAAAACCCCGACAAGCACTGCCACATCGCCTTCGAGCCCGAGCATTCACTCGATGGGTATCACGGGTTCTATCTGCGGCGCACATAGATCACCGCAGATGGGTGCGATCCATCAATACTGCCGCCACGAAATGGGGCGGCTCAGGTCGGTCAGGCCGAACTGAACATAGCCATTTCCTGTCCCGCCAGGCCCCCCGCCATGCTGACTCTGCAGGTAGCCTATGTCACCGGACTTCGTCTGCGCGTCGGTGGTAGGCAGAGGTTTGCCCTGACCGACGTACATGTCGAAATTGGTAATGACATTGCCGTTCTGGTCCTTGATGGGCTCGATGGGTTTGCCGCCGGATAGAAAGTCGTAAAAGTCGCTGTAGGCGGCGCCGACCCCGCACTGCGCATCGGCGGGCGGCACATAGACGTGCACTTCCAGCAGCAACTCGCCCTTGGCGGTGTGAAATTGCGGCGCAATGGTGATCTGGCCCTGCGCGTGCAGGGGCATGACGCTGCTGGAGGCTTGTGGGCCGTTGGTCGATGGCAGATAGCCGCTGGTGTTGCTCGCTGCCCAGACCAGCGTGCCCTGCGCCCCGGAGAGCTCATACACGAAGATTTCGGTGCTCGATGTCGCCCACAGATAAGGCACGCCGCCGACTTCGGTGTAGCCGACGAACTGCACCGGAGCAGCGGGCGAATTCGTCGCTGACAGATAGGCGTTGCTCGCGTCGAAGCTGGCCGTGCCGCTGACGTTCAGGCTCCAGATATTGCCCTTTGTGTCGCCGATCCACAGCGTGCCGGTGGAAGGTTCATAGTCCAGCGCGCTGCTGGCGACGAAGGGCAGGACGCCCGAGACCGCAGTGCCGCTGGACGGCTGTCCGGTCGCCACATTGACTTCATAGAGGGTGCTGGTCGTCGTGGTTTGGCCCTGGGCATTGGTGCTGGTGGTGTTGACGACGAACACGGCGTATTGCATGCCGCCGGTCGTGACGATCATCGGCGCCTGCATCTGCGGCGAACTGCCGTCCGGGGTGGCGACGCCCCAGGCCTGCGCGGCGGGCGCAAGCGTGCCAGAGCCGTTCAATCCGAGTTTGAGCGCATAGTGATAGGCCCCGCCCTGGGCTGTGCCGACCACGTAAGTGGCCCAGTTGGACGCGCCGGGGTTGCTGGCGGTGTTCACTGCGTCTGTGGTGGTGAACTGCCCGTCGAAATACTGGCCGGACTGGAAGTTGCTGTAGTTCTTCAGGTATTGCAGGAAGGGCCGCGGCATCCAGCCCCAGTCCATCACGCCGCTCGTGGCGTTGATGCCATACAGGATGCCGTCGTTGCTGGTGAACAGCACCTGCGAACCCCGGTTGTGCTGCGCCTTCATGAAATCGAAATATCCTGGCATGTCGGTGAGGGTGGGATCGTCGGGCGGTGCGAGGTACTGCACGCCGTCATTCGGGCTGAGGCTGCCCACCATCCAGTTGGAAGCCCAGCCGCCCATTTGCCCGTAGTTGCACGTCGTTCCGCTCGGCGGGGTATAGGTGTAGGTGGGATCAATGGTGTAGGCCGCCACCGTGGCATCGTTGGGCAGGCAGGGGTCTGATGCGGGATTGGGCAGGGCGAATGCCGCCACGTCGGCCGCGGCCGTGCTTTGTCCCAGGTCGTACAGGGTGGTGATCGGCCCCGACCCCTGTGTTGCAGCGCTTGGTGTCTGCGCCGTCGAATACAGGGTGTTCTTGCGCAGGGCGCCGGTCATGGGCGGATTGATCGCCGTGCTCGACGGATCGCCCGCGTCCCAGACGGCGTTGCCGCTGATCGTGCCCACCGGGGCGCTGGCCGCGGAGGTGGGTGCGGCCACGGTTTTGAAGGCCTGCAGATGCCCCGCATAGGCGCCGTAATTGGAATTGCTGGTGACCTGGTAAATGAGCGAGCCGCCCGAAACATAACTCGGCGCCACCGGCGCGGCGATATTCATCGAGGCCTGAATCTGTGCGCCGATGGCCTGAATAGCATCATTCAACGCGGCCTGATCGTTGGCCGGGTAGAACTTCTGCGTGTCGCCTGCCAGCGCCAGCGCCTGCAGGAATTTGGCTGCAGTCGGATTGATTCCCGGGTCCACGCCGGCGCCGACGCCGATGACATAGGTTTTGATGCCGTTGGCCTGGAGATTGAGGACCTGCTCGATGGCATCGGTGGCAGCCTGGTCGTTGGATGTGGCGCTGTCATAGGTGCCATCGGCGTTGTAATTCACCGTCACACCAAAGCCATTCGCCACGGGGGTGCCCATCGGCGGCCAGTAATTCCCACTCAAATCTTCGGTTGGCAGGCCATCGGTAATGAGAATGACGTATTTGCCCGCGCAGGAAGATGTGCCGGTTCCGACTTGATCCAGCTTCTGTCCGGAAAATTTCAAGAGCCCGGCGATCGGCGACTGGCCGGCGAGGGATTTCATTTCCGAACCGTAACCGTTGGACGATTCCGGCTGCAATGCGGGTCCAAAGGCGTCGATCACGGCCTGCGTGCTTTGCGGCGTGGGATTCGCGCCCGCGCTGATGAAATTCACCATGGTCGCGCCGATATCCGGAGAGACGCCACTGTAAAAACCCATGCCGCGCTGCACATACCACAGGCTTCCGGCCGAGGGCAGGTAGCCGGAATTGGTCGGGGAAAGATATTTGGCTCCCCCGGTGAATTTACAGGCGTATTGGGAGCAATTATTGGGGTAATTACTCATTTGCCCGTTCGAGGGCACGACGTTCTTGAACGCCACCGAGATATTTCCCTGGTTGTAATCGTTCAGGCTGAAAACGTTCCAGTAGGGGTTGGAGTCACTGATGGGCTGGCCGCCTGCCGTTTCGCCACCGTAAGACATGAAGGTCACAGGCAATTGATACTGTGTGGCCTGTTGGCTGTACAGAATGTCGTTGATGTTGTAATCATCGCCTTCCTGGCCGACGACCAGATATTTGTAATTCGAGATCGTCCATGTTTTTGTTTTTTTGTAGTAATTTGCGATCGGCGTGCAGGCCTGAATCAGGTTCTGATCTCCAGTGGCCGTGTAGTTATAACAAGGGTTGTTGATGGTGTGGTCGGCGCCGACCACGGTGGGCGCCATCCAGTCGTTGGTGAACCAATAAGCCCCCGAACTGGGCGGAAGGTAATAGGCGTAGGTGGTATAGACATTGCCCGTGGTTTCCGAGTAGGTCGTCAGAGCGAAGTTGAATTTGCTGGCGTATTGGGTGACCAAGCTGTGTATGGCCGACTTGACCATATTCATGCGCGAGGGGCCGTTGTCGGCCAGATTGCCGTTGGCGTTGGGCAAGGTGTAGGGTGCCATGCCCGCCGGGGCGCTGCCCGTGCCCATAGGCGGCACGAATCCCCCGGTGATGGGGTAATACTGCGGCGAAGCAGGCGCGCTGCCGGTGGTGAGTGGGGCAACGAGTTGGTTGCCACCATTGAAGGTGTCGTACACCGAGGGGTAGCCGGAGCCGGTCATGATGGCGCCGGAAGTCGTGCCGTCCATGGATTGCGAATTGCCCACGGCAATCACCAGCGAGGCGTCGCTGGCCGTGATGACCGGCGAGACGCAGTGGTTGACCCATTGGCTGCCATTCCACACATAGGAGCCGGTATCGCCCGATGGACAGTTGGGCTGGGGGGGATAGGAAACGCCGCCTCCGCCGCCCCCACCGCCTCCGCCTCCAGAGCCATCTCCGCCGCTACCGCCCGCTGCCAGAGCAATGCCCACAGCAAGGGTGGCGAGTAAAACGCCGCTGAGCAGTTTTTTCCACAGCGGCAGTGTCGTCAAATGGTGCATGGTGCGCATTTCGATCTCCCCCGATTTCGAGCCGTTTCAGACGCAGAGCCTGAACACGGTCTGCGTATTCGCCGAAGTTTTGCCGTTCGGCTCGACGGTATGCAGAAAAATGGCGTAATACTTGGCGGTCAGACTGGGGTTGCCACCGCAGGCAGACAGTCCGCCCGTGGGCTGGTTGGTGGGTACGACCACGGCCTTGACGCTGTAACCCGCGGGCATATTCGGCAGTGCCCAGCAAAACTGGGTGCTGCTGGTGGGGCTGCAACTCGCCCAGTACGCGGGATCGGGCTCGCACCAGCGGGTGTTGCCGCCGCAGGTCAGCGCACTGGCGGGCGGAACAAAAAACCACGGGGCCGTATTGGCGCTCAGGGAGGCGCTTTCGAGCGACTGCGTGCCCTGATTGCTGGCGGTCATGATGTTCTGCTGCATCAGACGCAGCGCAAGATCGCCCATTTGCACGTCCTTCTGGCGCTGCGCCGTGTTGCCGGTCATCACGGTTTGCAGCAGCGTGCCGCGCATCGTGAAGAGCACGCCGAACAGCAGCACCACCAGGGTGATGAGGGTGAGCAGCAGCACATAGCCGCGCTGCGTCTGGGGTGCTGTGCGGCGATGGAGCGGTAAGGTCAGTGCGTCCATAGATGGTTGCGCATGGCGACTTCGGATTCGATGACGGAGAAATGGTTGTGGCTGTATGGCGCGGGCACGGTGTAGGCGGTGAACTGTCCCGGCCCCTGGGCGGGGTTGGGCAGGGCGATCGTCGCCGGCGCGCTATAGGACGGGTCGGATTGAAGCGATTTGGTCACCAGTGCAAACAGCACGCTGCGCACATGGGAGGTGAACCCACCGCTGACCACGGCGGGCCAGGTGAGGTAGTTGGTCACGTTGCCCGTATTGGTTTCGTCCACGCCGAACAGCGCCTGCAGGCTGACCACGCCTGCGGCAACCGGTTCGGGCGGGGCAAGCAGGGCGTCGCTTTGGGCATCGAGCATGGCGCGCATGAGCATCGGGTAGCTGCCACCGCCTGCATTGGCGTAAGGGGCGATGTAGTACACCACCGTCTGCAGGGTGCTGCTGCCCGAAGCGCCGAGATCGGTCAGACGGGACTGGATGAAATCTGCATTGGTCAACGACCCTCCCGCCGGGAGCAGCCCGGCTTGGATCAGCGGGTCGTTGAACGCGGCGTAGGCCGTGTTGGGAAACAGCGCAGAGGTCTTGCTGCCGATATAGGTCGAGGGTGGCGCCGTGCTGGGGCCGATGTTGGCGATGGGCACGCGAAAACAGGCCTGGTGACCGTTCAGATTCATGCGCAGCATCGCCGTGTCGCCGACATGGAGCCCTGAGGTCGAGCCCAGCGGCAGCACGCCGCTGTTCAGCGCGCCCTGGCCGTTTGCAGCCTGAGTCGTGGAGTTTTGCACCACATAGGCCGAGAGGTTGTTGCCGCCCGGAGCCTGCAGCGCGCTGGTCGCGCTGGTGATGAACACCATGTCGGTGAACTGCTGCGCGCTGCCGTAGGCGTTGGGCGAGGGGTTGTTGGTCGGGTAATTGGCGCTGCCCTGCGCCGTGCTCGTGGGCAGGGCCAGCGGCTGCGAGGCGGCGGAAACGGGATATTGCGCGAAGGGGGCGTTGCCGACCGTGCTGTCATAGGCCAGCAGGATGGCGCAGGGCGTCTGTACGCCGTCGAGCATGTAGCCGGCGTTGGACAGATCGGCGCCGATGAGATCGAGCGCGGCGCGGGTCTGGGTATCGCGCTGCATCACGTCGCTCATCTGCACGTTCTGCCTGGTGAGGGAGGACTGCACCGTCAATACGGCCAGCGAGAAGATCAGGCCGATGACCAGCGCCACCATCAGCTCGATGAGGCTCAGGCCCCTCTGATGGTGAGGCACGGTAGGCGGGGAAAGACGGGTGACTGGTGGTTTCATCTCAAAATCCCACCTGATAGTGATAGGTCTGGCTGCGATTGCCATTCCAGGCGAAGCTCAGCGTGACGCCGCACAGTGGGGCATTGGGGTTGCTCACATCGCAGGGGTTGCCCTCGGCGCCGGGGCCGGTGGTGATGGTCACCTTGGCGCCGGGAAGCCACATCGACGGACTGTCGTAGATATTGGCCAGCCAGGGCTGCAGGGCGGCGGGCGCGTTGTTGCTCGCACTGGTGTAAGTGGCGGTGGCGTTTGCGCCGATCTGCGACACCACCTGCGGGCTGGCCTGCAGGATGGCCCAGAACTGGTTGCCGAAGGCTGCGGTGTCCAGCGTTTCCTGATTGGCCGTCTGCGCCGGCACGGCCAGGCTATAAAGCGACGCAATCGACAGCATCCCAAGGCCGAAGATGACGATGGCGACCAGCACACTGATGAGCGACAGGCCGGACTGGGGTGCTGCCGTGCGGGCGCGTGGCGGGAGTTGAAGCATCATGATGCGGTGTTGGCGTTGAGAATCACGCTGCCCGAGGCCAGCACTTGCAGCGTCCAGGTCTGCCCTTTCGCCGCAGTGACCGTGATGGTGGGGGCTGCATCGATGAAGCCCTGACTGTTGAAGGTCAGCGTTTGCGAGTTGCCGCCGGTTGTGGTGCAGCTCACGTTTGGATAAGTAGCGGCGAGTTGGGCGGGCGTCATCGAATGCTCAGCGCTTATCGCGCCGCCCACGCTGGTGCTCCAAGTGCAGGTGTTTCCTCCAAGAGTGATGGTCACGGGTTGCTGCGTCGTCACCGCCTGATTGCGCGCCCAGGCCAAGTCTTGCGGAAACTTGTTGACGAGTACCGAGGTCTTGCCGGAATCGACCATGCTCACCAGATTGGGCACGACCAGCAGGCCGAGCAGGGCGGCGATGGCGATGGTCACCATCATTTCGATGAGGGTGAAGCCGCGAATGCAACGGTCTGCGCGGCGCATGTCAGCAGTCTCCAGACTGGTCTCTGGCCCAGCATGTATCTGGGTTAGGTTTTGACCATCCTGTTGGCGTATTCGTTGTCGACTTCGCTCCGCTTTGATCGATGGTGTAGGTCATGGCCCCGCCGGAGGTCAATGAGGGGTCGGTCGCTGTGGCTGTCAGCGTGAAAAGAGTTGGCGTGCTCGTTGAAACGGTGCACGTGAAGCTGAAATATTTGCCCGTGGGTAGATTGGCCGTCGCGCATGGCCAAGGGTCTGGGGAACTGGCACTGGTCACATCGGCATAGGTCCGGTTGTCCTGGTAATACTGCTGCATGGCCACGCTCATGCTGGAGAGGTTCGAGAACGCCTCGGTCAGCTTGCTGCGCGTGACATATTGGTTGTAGGCCGGAATGGCGATGGCCGACAGAATGGCGATGACGGCGACGACGATCATCAGCTCGATCAGGGTGAAACCGCGGTTGCGCTGCATGGATGGACTCTCCTTGAGCGCATTGTGGTTTTGGCCCGTGCAAACCGCAGGTGTGAGCCGACGAACGGTGTGTTTTGGGCGACGAACGGTCGAATTTTTCCAACTTTTACCGCTTGTACATTTCGAAACCAAGTTCATGCCCGGTCGAGGGATGGAAGTTTTCCAGGCGCTTGACATGCGGGGCGGCCGTCGTCGGGTTCTGTCGGTCGACCCTTGAAACCCGAAAGTCCGTCCCTATAATTAGCACTCGTTGAAGGTGAGTGCTAACAGAGACATCATCGCTCTGTCATGTGAGCGCCTTCAAAATGGGATTCAGGCCGCAGGAGCCGGGCTTCGTCCGGTGGGCGGTTTGTCATCGGGCTTCGCGCAGGGGCCTGGTTTTCAACCTTCGGTTTTCAACACACCTCAGGAGATTTGCATGAAATTGCGTCCTCTGCATGACCGTGTCGTGGTCAAGCGTATTGAGCAAGAAACCACTACCGCTTCGGGCATCGTGATCCCCGGCAGCGCGGCAGAGAAGCCGGATCAGGGCGAAGTGCTGGCCGTCGGTCCGGGTAAGTATGACGACCAGGGCAAGCTGGTGGCCATGGCGGTGAAAGTGGGCGACCGCGTGCTGTTCGGCAAGTACGCCGGCCAGACCGTCAAGGTCGATGGCGACGAGTTGATGGTCATGCGCGAAGACGACCTGATGGCCGTCATCGAAAAGTAATTCGCGTGACCTGAATCCATTTCGCTTCAACTGATATTTACGGAGAAATTCAATGGCTGCAAAAGACGTGATTTTCGGCGCGGACGCCCGCGCCCGCATGGTCGAGGGCGTGAACATCCTGGCCAACGCGGTCAAGACGACGCTGGGCCCGAAGGGCCGCAACGTGGTGCTCGAACGCTCCTTCGGCGCCCCCACCGTGACCAAGGACGGCGTGTCCGTGGCCAAGGAAATCGAGCTCAAGGACAAGCTGCAGAACATGGGCGCGCAGATGGTCAAGGAAGTCGCTTCCAAGACCAGCGACAACGCCGGTGACGGCACCACCACCGCGACCGTGCTGGCCCAGGCCATCGTGCGCGAAGGCATGAAGTATGTGGCCGCCGGCATGAACCCGATGGATCTCAAGCGCGGCATCGACAAATCGGTCACCGCGCTGGTCGAGGAACTGAAGAAGGCCTCCAAGCCCTGCTCCAACAGCAAGGAAATTGCCCAGGTCGGCTCGATCTCGGCCAACAGCGACGAGCAGGTCGGTCAGATCATCGCCGAAGCGATGGACAAGGTTGGCAAGGAAGGCGTGATCACCGTCGAAGACGGCAAGAGCCTGCAAAACGAGCTCGAGGTCGTCGAAGGCATGCAGTTCGACCGCGGCTATCTGTCGCCCTACTTCATCAACAATCAGGACAAGCAAGTCGCCGTTCTGGAGAATCCTTACGTGCTGCTGCACGACAAGAAGATCTCCAACATCCGCGACCTGCTGCCCGCGCTGGAGCAGGTGGCCAAGTCCAGCCGTCCGCTGCTGATCATTGCTGAAGACGTGGAAGGCGAGGCGCTGGCCACGCTGGTGGTCAACAGCATCCGCGGCATCCTCAAGACCGTGGCCGTCAAGGCGCCGGGCTTTGGCGACCGTCGCAAGGCCATGCTGGAGGACATCGCCATCCTGACCGGCGGCAAGGTCATCGCCGAGGAAGTCGGGCTGACGCTGGAGAAGGTTGCGCTGGGCGATCTGGGCCAGGCCAAGCGCATCGAAGTGGGCAAGGAAAACACCATCATCATCGATGGCGCTGGCGCTGCCGCCGACATCGAGGCCCGCGTCAAGCAGATTCGCATCCAGATCGAGGAAGCCACCTCCGACTACGACCGCGAAAAGCTGCAGGAGCGCGTGGCCAAGCTGGCTGGCGGCGTGGCCGTCATCAAGGTGGGCGCAGCCACTGAAGTGGAAATGAAGGAGAAGAAGGCCCGCGTCGAAGACGCCCTGCACGCCACCCGTGCCGCAGTGGAAGAAGGCATCGTGGCCGGTGGCGGCGTGGCGCTGCTGCGCGCCAAGCAGTCCGTGGCGGGCAGCGTCAAGGGCGCCAACCCCGACCAGGAAGCCGGCATCAAGCTGGTGATGCGCGCCGTCGAAGAGCCGCTGCGCCAGATCGTCGCCAATGCCGGTGACGAGCCCAGCGTGGTCGTGGCCAAGGTGCTCGAAGGCAAGGGCAACTTCGGCTTCAACGCCGCCAATGGCGAGTACGGCGACATGATCGAGATGGGCATTCTCGACCCGACCAAGGTCACCCGCACGGCGCTGCAGAACGCCGCCTCCGTGGCCGGCCTGATGCTGACCACCGAGTGCATGGTGGCCGAGGCGCCGAAGGAAGAAGCCGCACCCGCCATGCCCGGCGGCGGCATGGGCGGCATGGGCATGGACATGTAAGTCCGGGCCTGTCGTCTGCTTCACATCCGGCCCGATGCGCACATGCATCGGGCTTTTGCAAGGCCTGCCCTCCGCAAGGAAGGCAGGCTTTTTGTTTTTGTGTTGTCATCGAAAACGCAGGAAACCGCCAGCGTCCTCGCTCGTGAAGTGTTTCATGCTTGATGGAACAAATAAAAACAAAAACGATGGATTTGGGGTTGGGGCAAGGCGCAATCCCCAGCGATACCCGCAGGTATCGCGCGGATTTGCAACGCCGCCCCGGCGCCAAAGACGCGTTTTTATGTTCCAGATAGCGTGAAACACTGCACTAAGATCAGGGCCATTTCGATCTGGGGGGGACCATGCCACGTTTTTGTACCCAATGCGGCGCGCAGAACCAGGACGACGCCAGGTTTTGCCGACAGTGCGGCGCGCCACTGCCGACAATGCCCCAGCCGGCGCCGCCTCCGGATGCGGCGGCTGCCGATCATCGAGACGAGGCGCAGCAGCAAACCGAGGAAGCGGCGCAACTTCAGGCGCAGCAGGAGCGCTTGCAGCGCGAGAGCGAGCGCCTTGCCGCCACAGCCAGGTTGGAAGAAGAAATCCGTGCCCGTGCGCAGGCGGCGCGCGCAGCTCCACCGCAACGCAGCGCCTGGCCCGATAAATCGCCTCGCTCCGGGCACGACCAGGGCGCCCAGCAGCCGGTGAAGGGCAGCAACGCCTTTCTCATCGGCGGCATCGCCACCGGGGTGATCGCGCTGCTGCTGATCGGCGGCGGCGGGCTGTGGTGGTCGGTGCAACATCCCCCATCAGACAACACGGGAACTTCTGCGGGGGCGAGCGCTGCGGCATTCGCTGCGTCGGCTCCGGTTCAGCCATCTGCTGCGAGTGCAGCGCACGCTGCGCAGACCACGCCTGCGTCGGCCCCGTTGTCTTCGTCCGCGCAGCAGGCCGAGCCCGTCACGCCGCCTGCTGCGGTTGCGCCCAAGCCCGAGCCTGTCGTGCGCAAGCCAAGTGCGGCGACGCCCCTTCCGGCGGCGCCGCAACGTCAGGCGCAGCCGGAGACCTTTGCTCCCGTGGCCGTGCCCGCGCGTCCTGTCGCGCCCAAGTCTTCGACAGCACCGCCCCAGCCGACTCAAGCCCCCGCGCCCGCCGCGGAGCCTGCGCCTCATGCTGAGCCGCCCAAGCCGATAGGACGGGTCCAAGCCCTGCGCGCCGCGCTCGCGGCCTGTCAGACCAAGGGCAACTTTTTCACCCAGCAGATCTGCATCCAGGAAGCGCGCTGGAAGTACTGCGGCGCGCCGCTGTCGCCCGATCCGCTGTGGGGCAAGATTCCCGAGTGCCCCAATTCGTCGTCAGAGCAAAACAATCCATAGTCACAATGGATGGCTGTCGGCGCCTGTCGCGCATCTCGCATCTCGCATCTCATATCCATCCCGGGAGGACCTCATGACCGTGAAAACCACCAACAACCTCGGCGTGCTGCTGCGCAGCTACGAGGCGCTGTACAACTGGCGCGCGCTGGCCATGCTGGCCGGCAGCTTCGTGCTCGGCGGGCTGGCCATCAGCGGCGGCGCGGCTGCCGGAATGAGTTCGGGCAGTGCTGCAGTGTCCCTGCTGATGGGTCTGCTGGGCGCGATCATTATCGTTGTGGGCATGAATGCCAGCGGGCTGATGCTGGTCGATCAGGCGTATGACCAGCCGATTCGCGGTTTCGCCCCGGCGTTTCTGGGCGGGGTGCAGGCCGCGCTCTACGTCATCGGGCTGCTGATTCTGCTCGGACTGGGGTTTGCCGTGATTCTGCTGGCGGCTTACCTGCTGTCCTTGTTCGGTCGCATTCCGGGCGTGGGCGGTCTGTTCGGCTTTGTTCTCGGCGGGCCCTTGGTCGTGGTGGTGGCGCTGGCCTACGCCGTGCTGCTGCTCGCCGGGCCGCTGATGATCGCGGCGGTCTGGCATGGCGAGGGCTTCATCGCCAGCCTGACCCGCGCCGTGGGCATCGTCACGCAAAGGCCGCTGGAGGTGTTCATGCACTTTCTCGTCCTGGGGCTGCTGGTGTTCCCGGCCGTGGCCTTCATCTTTGCCGTGGTGTTCGTCGGCAGCATGTTCGTGAGCGGTTTTTTTGCCGCGGGCGGCTTTGGCGGCATGGGCATGGGCGGCTTCGGCGGGTATGGCGGATTCGGCGGCATGCGCGGCATGGAGGGCTTGGCGCTGGGCGGTGCGGGCATGGGCGGCGCGGGCCTGTCGATCGGCCTGGTGTGGTTTCTTGCCTGGTCGGTGGTGAGCCTGATTTATGTGCTGGGCATGATTTTCGTGTACCGCGCCGTGGGTGAAGGCGTGGAGTCGGCAGGTTCCGATCTGGTCGGGCAGAAGCTGGCCCAGTTCAAACAGAAGCTCGACGACTACAAGCCGCGCCCGGCGCCGGCTGCGCCGCCCGCGGCCAAACCTTCGCCGCCCCCGCAGGAGACGCCGCAAGAGACGCCGCAAGAGACGCCTTCTGCTCCGCCTCAAGCGGCGCAGATGCATTGCCCGGCCTGCGGCGCCGCTGTGCAGCCTGACGATGCGTTTTGCGGCAGTTGCGGCCACAAGCTGAGGTAAGCGATCGTGGCGCGCTTTTGTACTCGATGCGGCACGAAAAACGAGGACGACGCCCGGTTTTGCGGGAACTGCGGCGCACCGCTGGAAAGGCCCGCAGCGCCGACGACCCCGCCCGCTCAGGCCGTAGCGCCTGTGCCTGCAGCGGTCACGGCGGGGCCGACGGGCAGGAGTCAACGGCACATCGGGCTCCTCGTACTGAGCGGCATGACGGTGCTGCTCATGGCCGTTGCCGCTCTGGCCTGGATGGTGTTTGCCCGCAGCAGCGGCCCCACCGATGCTCAGCTTCGACGGGCTGCGAACGGCTGGCTGCAGCAGCACCAGGCCGATCTGCTGAACGCCGACGCCTGCGTGCGCGACTTCAATTACGCCGCCAATCCGGTGTTCGTCAACGGATTCGACCAAGCCACGCGCAACTGGCTCGATGCGCTCGTGAAAGTGGGAATCTACGCCGCGCCGCAGCAGGTGCAAAACGGGTTCATGCCGCAGTGGAAATACGCCTACGGTCCGCAGGCCGCGACTTATATCCGCGACGGCGCGCTTTGTGCGGCCAGCGGAATGAGCGTGGAAAAAGTGGCTCTGCTCCAGCCGGGAAGCGCCGCCTGGTCGCAGCAGTTCGCCTCCGGTGTGAAGCTGCCCGAAGACTGGGCGGCGGCGCAGGTTCGACTGCAGTGGACGGGTCTTGCGCCCTGGGTCGGCCAGCAGCCGGTGTCGGAGCAGTTTCCCAATCTGTCGGCTGCGCTGCATCAGACCTTGTTGCTGCACAAAACCGCACAGGGCTGGGTGCTGCCTGCTCCAGCCGATGAACTCGCCATGCGTGCCCAGCTCGGTGCGCAGACGGTGGGCGGCGAAATCACCCAGGCCGCGCAGCAGTTCGCCAACGGGCTTGCCGCCGCGGCCTCGCCGGGCGCGGGCAGCCCGAATGCACAGGCCGCAACGCAGACATCGTCCGGGTCAGGCTGGCTCGACTGGCTGAAAAACCTGTTCGGCCTTGGCGATCCGGCGCAGCGTGTGCCCGAGTGGTTTTACCGCGATGTGGCGCAGGGTCATTTCGATCGGGCCTACGGGTTGCTCGGGCCGCAGTTTCAGATTTTCGGCCCGGACAAAATGAAGGCGTATCTGGCGCATGAACAGAAAAAGATCGAATCCGAAGGCGGATTGCGCAGCATCACCGCGGGGAGTGCGACCGATGCGGGCGATCAGAAGCAGGTGCGCTACACCTTGCATTTCGGCAACGGCAGCCAGAGAACCGAGACCATGACCCTGGGCAAGGTGGATGGAAAGTGGCGCATCCTCGAAGTCAAGGGGTGATCGACCGACCCGTCGGCGCGGGTGTCGGCGCATTGCCGCGCCGCGGCTTTCTGCGGTATGGCGCTGCTGTGGGGGCTGCTCTGGCCGCGACCGCGGCAGGGTTGTCGGCAGGCCATGTCTGCGCTGCGCCACGCTGGCGTGTGATCGATGCGGCGCTGCGTGCGGGCGATTTGTTGTTTCGCCGCACCGTCAGTCTGGAGGGGGTGGCCGTGAGTGCGCTGGATGCGGCCGGGCGTTTCAGCCATGTCGGACTCGTCGCCGGGCACGATGCGCAGGGACTGGCTCGGGTGGTGCATGCCTGTCCGCCGGAATATCCGGGCGAAACGGGGGTGCGCGAGGCCACGGCGCAAGACTTCGTCGGCGCTGCCGATGTGCGCGACGCCGCAGCCGCCCGCTTGCCTGTCGATGCGGCACAGGCGCGGGCTGTCGCGCAGTGGGCGCTGCGTCATGTCGGTTGGGATTTCAATGACCGGTTTGCCCTGCAGTCGCCGCATGCCCTGTACTGCACCGAACTGGTCTGGGCCGCGCTGCGCGCGCAGCACTTGCCGCAGCCGGCGCTCGCCCGTTGGAACACGCCTCTGGGCGTGCTCGATGTGGTCACCCTGTCGGCCCTGCTGGCGCTGCCGGGCTTGCGTTTTTTGCCGCAGGCGGTGCAGCGTGAAGCGTGATGCCGTGGATCGGCGTGCGGCTTTGCAGCGCGGCATCGCTTCCGAAATCGCATGACCCAGGTTCTGCACTGCAAGTCGATTCGCAGCCTGGCGATGGCGTGTCTGGCCGGGGCGGTGCTTGCTGTCGCCACGGGGTCGCTGCCTGCCGATGCGTCGCAACAGCCTGCCACGGCCGCATCCATACCCACCGCCGCACCCGGCAAGACCTGCCTCGTGCTCTCGGGCGGCGGGGCGCGCGGGCTGGCGCATATCGGCGCGCTCGAAGCCTTGCAGCAATTGCATGTGCCGATCGACTGCATCGCCGGCACCAGCATGGGGGCGATCATCGGCGGGCTGTATGCGGAGGGCGTGTCGGTCAGCGTGCTGCGCAGCCAGGTCTCGGGGATGGACTGGGCCAGCGTGCTCTCCAGCCGCCCGGCGCGGGCCGGGCTGAATTTCAGCCGCAAACAGGACGACGAGCGCATGCCCGGCGGCATCGTGTTCGGGCTGAGCGATCACGCGCAGGTGCAGTTTCCCAACGCCGCGGTGAACACCACCCAGCTCGAGCAGGTGCTGACCAACCTCACCCTGCCCGCGATTCCCGTGCGCGATTTCAACGACCTGCCGATTCCCTTCCGCGCCGTGGCGACGAATATGGTCACGGGGCAGAAGGTCATCCTGCAGCAGGGGGTGCTGGCGACGGCGCTGCGCGCGAGCATGTCGGTGCCGGGGGTGTTTCCGCCGACCGAGGTCGGCGGCGACTTGCTGGGCGACGGCGGGCTGGTGGACAACCTGCCGGTGGACGTGGCGCGCGACATGGGGGCGCAGCATGTGGTGGCGATCAATATCGGCACGCCGCTGGCTTCGCGCGAGTCGCTGGCCAACATCGTCGGGCTGACCTCGCAGATGATCAACATCCTGATCGAGCAGAACATCCGCGCGCAGATCGCCACCCTCAAGCCCGGCGACGTGCTGATTTCGCCCGATCTGGGCGACCTGTCCGCCATCGATTTTCTGGCGGGCGACCGCGCCATCCAGATCGGCTATGAAGCGGTGATGGCCGCCCGCGCGCAACTCGCGCCGCTGGCCCTGCCGCCGGCGCAATATGCGCAGTGGCGCGACGCTTACGCGCTCCGGGCGCAGTCGCTGGTGGCGCAATTGCAGTTCAACGCGCCGCTGGCCGGGGTGAAGGTCAGCGGGATGTCGCCGGGCATCGATCGGACGCTGCAGGCGCGGCTGGAACAAAAGCCCGGCGAGCCGCTGCATTTCGACAAGGTGCGCAACGATGTCGATCGATTGTTCGGCAGCGGCGATTTTTCGCGGGTCGATTACCGCCTGGTCTCCGGGCGGCGCGGGCAGGTGCTCGAATACCGCGTGCAGGACAAGCCCTGGGGTCCCAACTACCTGCGCTTTGGCCTCGGGCTCTATACCGATCTGCGCAATCAGTCGCGGTTCTCGCTGCAGCTCTCGCAGCGGCGGCCCTGGCTCAACAGCCTCGGCGGGGAGTGGCGCAACGATCTGCAGATCGGCTGGCGCAACCGCTGGATGTCCGAGCTGTACCAGCCGCTCACGCGCCGCGGCTGGCCGTTCGTCGCGCCGTATCTCGATCTGGACTCGCGGCCGGTCGATGTCTATTCCGGCAACGATCCCATCCTGCGCTACCGCCTCACCACCGAGCGTGTGGGCCTCGATCTGGGCGTGCCGCTGGGCGATTACGGCGAATTGCGCGCTGGTTTGAGCCGGGCAAACATTTACGGCACATACCTGCTCGGCACGCCACCGCTGAAGGACAGCGCCGTGCTGCGCGAAGGCGGCATGCGGCTGCTGGTGCTGGCCGACCGGCTCGACCATGCCTACTTTCCCCGCAGCGGCTGGCGCGGACGGGCCGAGGCGTTTTTCGCCCGCACGACGCTGGGCAGCGACGCGAATTACGACCGCATCGACGTCTCCGGGCAGGATGTGGTCAGTTTCGGCCGACATACCGTGGAGGTCGCCGCCCGCGCAGCGAGCTTTCGCGACCGCGCCGGGCTGAACCTCGACTATTTCTCGCTCGGCGGCTTCGACGCCCTGGGCGGCTACCGCGAGGGACAGCTCATCGGCAACTACCTGATCTACGGCCGCATCGGCTATCGCTACGAACTGGTCACGCCGGGACTGTTCGGCGGCGCTTCCTACCTCGGTCTGGCCTACGAGCGGGGCAACACCTGGACGCTGCGCTCGCAGGTCAACCTGAGCGATCTGCGCTCGAGCACCAGCGTGTATCTCGGCACCGATACGCCGCTGGGCCCAGTGTATTTCGGCCTGGGCAAGGCGCCGGGGCAGAAGGTCAACTTCTACCTCACTCTGGGGCGTCCGTGAGGTCGTTTGTCGGCTCGGACTCCGGGCCGGATGCCGAGCCCACCGCGGGCCCCGCGGCGTCCTCCAGCCAGCTTTCGATGAGCTGCGAGGCCGATTCGATTCCCGACAGCCTGGTGGCCGAAAACAGTTGCAGCGAAATCGGCGCCGTCATGCCCACCGCCTGCGCCTGCTGCGCGAGTTGGTCGCGTGCCGCCTGCGCCGCCCGCTGCCCTTCCTGGCGGTTGAGCTTGTCGGCCTTGGTCAGCAGCACATGCAGCGGCACGCTGGCCGGGGCCATGAAAGCGAGCAGGCTCAGGTCGGTTTCGGTCAGCCCCAGGCGCGAATCCGCCAGCAGGATCAGCCCGACCAGCGGCCCGCGTTCGGCCAGATACTGCGCCAGAAACATCTGCCAGCGCTTTTTATCCGTCTTGGCCACCGCGGCGTAGCCATAGCCCGGCAGATCGACCAGCAGGCCGCTGGGCTGGTCTTTCGGGCCGACGGCGAAAAAATTGATGTGCTGGGTACGGCCGGGCGTCTTGGAGGCAAAGGCGAGCTGCCGCTGCTGGCACAGGGTGTTGATCGCGGTGGATTTGCCGGCGTTCGACCGTCCGACAAAGGCGATTTCCGGCAGCCCGGTGACGGGCAGGTTGTCCATCGCGGAACTCGTCACCAGAAAACGCGCGCTGTGCAGCAGGGGGCTGAACCGCACCTGCGGGGGGGTCGATCTGCTGGAATTCCCTATATTCGCCATGACTTATGTATCGGTAGGATGCGCCATCTCGTGCAAACGGGTTGGCCGGGTGCAGCAAAGGGCTGCGCTCGCGCCACAGTCCGAGCCGCGCGGCGCAGTGCATTGTCGCTGTTTGCCATGGTTTGTCGGTCCCGGGCGAATATTTCTGATGGATCGCTTTCATGCCCACCCCTTTGGTTGCAGTGCGCGTTGCCCTGACTCTCGCCGGCCTGACGCTGGCTTGTGCCCCATCATGGAGCGCTCAAAGCCCGGCGGCTGCGGCGTCCAGCGTCAGCGAAACCTCCTTTGCTGTGCCGATCGCGGCGCAGCTTCAGGCCGGGGCCAAGGTGGCGCAGACCTGCGCGGCCTGCCACGGACTCGACGGCAACGCGACATCGACCGAATTCCCCAAACTGGCCGGGCAGCACGTCGACTATCTGATCAAGCAATTGCACGACTATCGCATCGCCAAGGGAGCCAGCCACCCGGCTCGGGTCAACGCCATCATGAATGGCATGGCCGCGACGCTGACCGATGCACAAATCCGCGATGTCGCGCTGTATTACAGTCGCCAGACCTTCAGGCCGGGGGTGGCGTTCGCCGACAAGAAGGAGATCAAACTCGGCCAGTCGATCTGGATGGCCGGCATCCCCGATCGCGCCGTGCCGGCCTGCGCCGCCTGCCACGGACCGAGCGGCGAAGGCATGCCCTCGCGCTATCCCCGCATCGGTGGGCAATGGCAGGGCTATCTCGAAACCGAGTTGCAGATGTTCCGCAACGACCGCCGCACCAACAGCCCGGAAATGCACGATATCGCCTCACGCATGACCGACAGGCAGATCAGCGCCGTGGCGGACTTTGCGGCCGGACTGCGCGCCTGGTCCGAACGGTCGCGCTGAATCTTGTGCGCGGCCAATCGAATGGCGGCCGATACGCTTTGTTACCGGAACTTTCGACCGCCCGGCACGCTCTGTCCTACGACGAGAACAAGGGTGAGAGCCTGGGATTGATGACTTGGATCAAAGGCGACCTGACAAAAACGGTTGCTTGATCAGTGGAAAACTGCACCGCTTCCGGCGCAGCGAATGACGCATCTGGCCTGTGACTTGTCAATTTTGAGGTTTTTCGGTTTTGTTATATTGATTCGCTGATCTTTTCAAGCTTTTGCATCGGTCTTTGATTGTGTCCGACCCTCTTTTTGCGGCGTGCTGCCGGGCGGACTGATTCATCGAAGTCTGGCCTACCGATTTCCCATCGTTCGCTGCGCCCAGTTTCCCTCACCGTATGTCCGCCACCCCTTCGCCAGTTCCCAATACGTCTCTGAGCACTTCCGGCTGGGAACTGCAGCATGGCTCGCGTGTCTGGCGCGCCTTTGTCGAGCTGCTGTCGTCGATGCGCTTTGCCATTGCCCTGCTGGTGATCGTGGCCATCGCCAGCATCATCGGCACCGTGCTCACCCAGGGGCAGCCGTACAACAACTACATCAACCAGTTCGGGCCGTTCTGGGCGGAGGTGTTCCGCAAGTTCGATCTGTACAACGTCTATTCGTCCTGGTGGTTTCTGCTCATTCTGACCTTTCTGGTCGTCTCCACCAGCCTGTGCCTGATCCGCAATACGCCCAAGATCATCACCGATCTGAAGACCTACAAGGAAGGCATGCGCGAGCAGAGCATGCGCCATTTCCACGAGCGCGGCGAGACGGTTTTCACCGAGGGCCGCGCGGCCACGGTAGCGCATTTGACCGGCGTCATGCGCAGCCACGGCTACAAATTCAAGGTGCAGGAACGCCCGGCCGTGCAGGAGGGCGGGGCGGGCGCCACCATGATCGCGGCAAAGACCGGGGGCATCAATCGCATCGGCTATGTGCTGACGCACGCAGCGATTGTGCTGATCTGCGTGGGCGCGCTGTTCGACGGCGACATGATGATCAAGGCGCAGATGTGGCTGTTCGGCAAGGAGCCGCTCAAGGCCAATATGCTGGTGTCGCAGGTGCCCGAGATCAACAGGCTGTCGGTGCACAACCCGACCTACCGCGGCAATCTGCAGATTCCCGATGGCGGCACATCGAATATGGCCGTGCTGAGTCTGGGCGATGGCGTGCTGCTGCAGCCGCTGCCGTTCGAGATTCACCTGAAAAAATTCAATATCGACTTCTATTCCACCGGCATGCCGCGGCTGTATTCCAGCGATGTGGTCATCACCGACCCCAAGACGGGCAAGAGCATGCCGGCGAAGATCGAGGTCAACCACCCGCTCACTTTTGACGGCGTCACCATCTTCCAGTCAGGCTTCGCCGATGGCGGCTCCGAACTGTTCCTCAAGGCCTGGCCGATGCATGGCCCAAGCGACAAGACCTTCGACCTCACCGGCACCGTGGGTTCCGAAAGCCAGCTCAGCAACGGGGCGCAGAGTCTGCAGGTCGAGTTCACCGAACTGCGCGTGTTCAACGTGCAGGACATGAGTCCGGCGCAGACCACGGGTGTCAAGCCGAAGGAACAATCGTTGCTCTCGGGCTTCGATCAACATCTGGGCGCTCCCGTCGCGGCGCCGGGCGAGCGGCATCTGCAGAACATCGGCCCCGCCGTGATCTACAAGATTCGTGATGCCTCGGGTCAGGCGCATGAATATTTCAACTACATGCTGCCGGTCGAGCTCAACGGCGAAAAGGTATTCCTCGCCGGTGAACGCGGTTCGCTCGATGCGGGCTATAAATATCTGCGCATTCCGGCCGACGGCAACGATTCCATCGATGGCTGGATGCGTTTTCGCGCGGCCTTGTTCAACCCCAGGGATCGCCAGCAGGCCGCGGCCCAGTATGTCGCCGCCTCCTTGCCGCCCGATGCCACGGCCGAGCTGAAAAATCAGCTCCTGGTCACCGCCGCGCGCACGCTGGATATCTTTGCCGGTGAAATTCCCAACGATCCCAAGACCGGCAAGCCGGTGGTGCAGGCGCCCGGCGGCCTGCCCGCGCTGGCGCAGTATCTCGAAGCCGCCGTGCCGCAGGACAAGCTGCAGCAGGCCTCCGACGTGTTCGTGCGCATTCTGAACGGCACGCTGTGGCAGCTCTGGCAGGTCAGCCGAGAACAGCATGGCGAAAAGCCGGTGACACAAGATCCGGCGCATGAAAAATTCTTCGACTCGGCCGTGCTCGCGCTGTCCGACACCTTTTTCTATCCGTCGCCGCTGTATCTGCAGATGACCAACTACAAGCAGATTCAGGCCAGCATCTTCCAGGTCGCCCGTGCCCCTGGCAAGGTTGTGGTCTATACCGGTGCAGTCTTGCTCATTCTGGGCGTGTTTGCCATGCTTTACATCCGCGAACGCCGGGTGTGGTTTTTGGTGAAGGATCGCGCCGATGGCGGCAGCGACACGCTCATGGCCATGAGCACCAACCGTCGCACCCTGGAGTACAGGAAGGAATTTGAAACACTGCGCGCAGCCAGTCTGGGCGTAGCATCACCCGACCCGACGCACAATCCCGCGCCGGACAATGCCTCGACCTGAATAGGGACCCGCCATGGAACTTGCCAGCAAATCCCATAGCTTGCCGCTGAACTCGAAGAGTTCGGAACCTCCGCGCCAGAACGGCATCGGCGCCTACCTGCGCCGGCGTACCGTGTACGACTGGATTTTTCTGCTGCTCATCGTCGGCGGAGATGCCTTTGTGCTGAGCCAGTACGGGCAGAACATGAATTACTACGTCAAGCTCATTTTTCTCGGGGCGACGACGAGTCTGTTGTTCCTGGGCTGGGGATGGACGGCGCTGAAAAATCTGGCGATCGTGGTCGCCGGGCTGTCGCTCTTCGGCATCTGGCTGTATCAGGCGCCCGACGGGCACGCTGTGCTGGCCCGCAGTCAACAGGTGTTCTTCCTCAAATACTTCCTGGCCAGCCAGTCTGCCATTCTCTGGATGGCCTTCCTGCTTTTCCTGAGCACGGCGGCCTACTGGGTCGGCATGTTCACCGGCCCGGTGCAGAATACTGCGGGCGGCATGGCTTTGGCCACCGGCGGAGGTGCCATCGCAGGCGGCGGTGACGGCGTGGTGCGCGACGCCAGGGGCTGGCAGTCCAATTTCGCGCAGTACTTCGGTTCGCGGCTGGCCTGGGTCGGCGTCACCATGGCGCTGATCGGCACCATGATGCGCTGGTACGAGAGCTATCAGATCGGGCCGGACATCGGGCATATTCCGCTGAGCAATCTGTACGAAGTGTTCGTGCTGTTTTCCTGGCTGACGACCATTCTCTACCTGTATTTCGAACAAAAGTACAAGACCCGCAGCATGGGCGCTTTCGCCATGCTGGTCGTCAGTGCGGCAGTGGGCTTCCTGCTGTGGTACAGCATGGTGCAGAACGCCTACGAAATCCAGCCGCTGGTGCCCGCGCTGCAGAGCTGGTGGATGAAGCTGCACGTGCCGGCGAACTTCATCGGCTACGGCACCTTCGCCATCGCGGCCATGGTCGGTTTCGCCTACCTCATCAAGACCCATGCGAACGAGACTTCCTGGTGGAAGCTCACGCCGCTGTGGCTGATCGGCTTCGTCATGTTCTTCGAGCCGCTGGTGTTCCGCCAGGGCGGCATTTCCGAATACTGGGGCGTGTTCGCCGGGGTTTCGGCGCTGATCGTGGCCGGCATCCTGTACGGCCGCAAGCGCATTGCCTCGCATCTGCCCTCGCTCGAAGTGATGGACGATGTAATGTACAAGTCCATCGCCATCGGCTTCACCTTCTTCACCATCGCCACCATTCTGGGGGCGCTGTGGGCCGCCGAGGCCTGGGGCGGCTACTGGAGCTGGGACCCGAAGGAAACCTGGGCGCTGATCGTCTGGCTGAACTACGCCGCCTGGCTGCACATGCGTCTGATCAAGGGACTGCGCGGACAGGTGGCCGCGTGGTGGGCGCTGACCGGCCTGCTGGTCACGACCTTTGCCTTCCTCGGGGTCAATATGTTCCTCTCCGGCCTGCATTCCTACGGCAAGCTGTGAGCGCTCAACGCGGTTGAAAAAGGCCCTTCGGGGCCTTTTTTACGCGCCGAATGCCTTGTATCCATTCCCCTCTGTCCATGCGGGGATGGTCTTGCGCTGTAAGGTTTCGCCTGCTGCTGCGACTGACGCGGAAGCGATGGAATAACGTCGTCCGATTCGCCGTCCATGGACGGCATTGCGGCAAGCCGTGAAGGAGCAGCCATGACCAAGCGACAAGACCAGGGGTTCGAGCATCCGGTTTCTTCGGAGATCACGCCGCGGGAAATCTACAAGGACCGCCGCCACTTTGTTGCGGCCGCCGGCATCGGTGCGGCGGCAGGTGCGGTCGCGTTGACGGCGCGTCATGCTGCGCAGGCTACAACGACGGGCGGCGGCCGGCCGGCGCCGGGCAAGCTGGCGGCACTGGCCTCGCACAGGAACACTGCCCTGTCCACGACGCAAACGCCGACGCCGTACAAGGACATCATCACCTACAACAATTTCTACGAGTTCGGCACGGGCAAGAGCGATCCGTCGCAGAACGCCGGAAGTCTGAAGACCCGGCCGTGGACCGTGGTGGTGGAGGGCGAGGTGCACAAGCCGCGCACCTTCGGCATCGACGATCTGCTGGGGCTCGCGCCGATGGAAGAGCGCATCTACCGTCATCGTTGCGTCGAAGGCTGGGCCATGGTGGTGCCGTGGATCGGGTATTCGTTTTCGCATCTTCTCAAGGCGGTCGAGCCCACGGGCAATGCCAAATACGTCGAATACATCACCCTGCTCGACCCGGCCGAGATGCCGGGGCAGAACGATCCGATTTTGCAATGGCCGTATCTCGAAGGCTTGCGCCTGGACGAGGCCATGCACCCGCTCACCCTGCTCACCTTTGGGCTGTATGGGGAAGTGCTGCCCAATCAGGACGGCGCGCCGATGCGCATGGTCATACCCTGGAAATATGGCTTCAAGGGCGGCAAGTCCATCGTCAAAATCCGTCTGGTGGAAAGACAGCCCATCACGTCGTGGATGCGGGCCGTGCCGCAGTGGTACGGGTTCTATTCCAACGTGAACCCCGATGTCAGTCCGCAGAACTGGAGCCAGGCCAATGAACGCATGATCGGGCAGGGTGGAGCCTTCGGCGGCCTGTTCGCGCCGCGTGTACCCACGCAGTTGTTCAATGGCTATGGCGCGCAGGTGGCCAGTCTGTATCAGGGCATGAACCTGAAAAAATATTTCTGAAGGCCATGCAAGCCACGTTGTCGTTGCCTCTGCCGCGCCGGGTTCTGCGCAGCCGGGCGGTCAAGCCGCTGCTGTTCGTACTGTGTCTGCTGCCCTTTGCCAACCTGTTCTGGCACGGCTGGACCAACGATCTGGGGCCCAACCCGGAGCAGACCGTGATCTGGACCACGGGTTTGTGGGCGTTGCGATTGTTGCTGCTCACCCTGGCCGTCACGCCGCTGCGCAAGCTCACCGGCTGGGCCGAACTGGCGCGCTTTCGGCGGATGTTCGGACTGTTCGTGTTTTTCTATGCGCTGCTGCACTTCACCGCATGGCTGGGCCTGGTGAACGGTTTCAGTGTCGACACGGCCTTGCGCGATGTGGTCAAGCATCCCTTCGTGCTCGCCGGAATGACCGCCTTGCTGCTGATGACCCCGCTGGCGCTGACCTCGACCCATGGCATGATCCGGCGACTGGGCGCGCGCCGCTGGCAGGCGCTGCACCGACTGATTTACCTCATCGGCGTGGTGGCGGTATTGCACTTCTGGTGGGGCAAGCTGGCGAAGAACAACACCGCCAGTCCCACGGTCTATGCCCTCATCCTCGCTGCGCTGCTGGGGATGCGGCTGTGGTGGGCCTGGCGGGTGACGCAGGCTCGTCGCGCTCAACTGCACGGTACAAGAGCCATCGACGATCAGAGCAAAAATCCGGCCGACAATCCGGCCGGAAATCAGGGCAAGAGCCGCTCGCTGGCGTAGAGCTGTTCGGCCGTTTCGCGCGGGCGTATCAGGGTGGCGGTATCGCCATCGACCATGACTTCAGCGGGGCGCCCGCGGCTGTTGTAGTTGGACGCCATCACCATGCCGTAGGCACCGCTCGACAGGATGGCAAGCAGATCGCCTTCCTCCAGCACCAGCGCGCGACCGCGTGCCAGCCAGTCGGCCGATTCGCACACCGGGCCGACGATGTCGTACTTCAGCGCGTTGCCCGCCCGGCTTTCGGCGGGGACGACGACCTGCTCGGCAGAATAGAGCGCGGGACGGATCAGATCGTTCATGCCCGCGTCTACCACGGCGAAGTGTTTCGCCGGGGTCGATTTGAGATAGAGCGTGCGCGTGAGCAGCACGCCCGCATTGCCCACGATGGAACGGCCGGGCTCGATCACCACCTGACGATGGCCGAAGCCGCGCGCGCAGATGCGCGCCAGCAGTGGGGCGAGCCACTGCTGCGGCGTGGGCGGGGTTTCGTCGGTATAACGTATGCCCAGACCGCCGCCCAGGTCGATGTGCTCGATTTTCGCGCCCTTGCGCTCCATCTGCTCGACTAGATCGAGCACTTTGTCCAGCGCGTCCAGATAGGGCAGGGCGCTCGTGATCTGCGAGCCGATGTGACACGCGATGCCGATCAGTTGCACCTGATCGAGATGCGCGGTCTGCAGCGCGAGTTGCGCCGCCTGATCTGGCGAAACGCCGAATTTATTGGTTTTCAGTCCGGTGGAAATATAGGGGTGCGTGCCGGCGTCGACATCCGGGTTGACGCGCAGCGCCACCCGCGCGATCTTGCCCGCGGCCTGAGCCACCCGGTTGAGCGCGGCCAGTTCACCGGGCGACTCGACGTTGAAGCATTCGACACCGGCGTCCAGCGCCAGTCGCATCTCGTCGGCAGTTTTGCCCACGCCGGAAAACACCACCTTGCCCGCATCGCCCCCCGCAGCCAGTACCCGCTTCAATTCGCCGCCCGAAACGATGTCAAAGCCCCAGCCCAGGCGCGCGAGCAGTTGCAGCACCGCCAGATTGGAATTCGCCTTCACGGCGTAGCGCAAGGCGACGCGCACCGGGCTGGCCCGCGCCGCTTCGCTGTAGCTGCGCGCCGCCGCCTCGATCGCGGCGCGCGAGTAAACATAGGTCGGCGTGCCGAATTCATCCGCCAGGTCCGAAGCGGTGACGTGCTCGATTTTCAAGGTTGACCCGACATGGGCGACATGAGGATGGCCGGGCAGGCAGGGAACGGTGAGGTTTTTCATCGGAAATCGATACGACGGTGAGAGATTCAGCGCGTTGCCGCAGAGGCCGCCTGCGCCGGGGCGGGCGCGGGCAGGTACAGGGGGCCGGTCTGACCGCAGCCCCCCAGCAAAACAAGCACACCCAGCGCGGCCATCAGACGCAGTGAGGCGCGCAGGTGGCGGGGTCGATTAAGCTGTGCATTCATCAAAAATCAGTGTATCAGCCGCCCCATGCCCGACATGCCTGAAACGCCCGAACCGCTCGACGACACCCGTTACCTGCAGATTGCCGAACAGGCCCTGGCCGCCATCGAAGCGGCCGCCGACGCCGTCGACCTCGACTCCAAGCGCGACGGCTCCGTGCTGCGGCTGGAACTCGACAGCGGCGATCAGGTCATCGTCAACCTGCAGCAACCCACGCATCAGATCTGGCTGGCCTCGCGCGCCGGGGCGCACCACTATGTGTGGAGCGGCAGCCACTGGTGCGATACCCGCAGCGGCGAAACGCTGGGCGCGGCGCTGCATCGCGTCATGCAAACGCTGGATGCGCCGCCGCTGCACTTGCCTACGCTCTAGCAAAGCTCCTCCCCCGCTCGCGGGGGAGGTAGGGAGGGGGAGGCAGTAAGTAGGGAGAGGGAGTTGATCAGCGTTTGCCTAAGCCCATCGGCGGTCAGTTGCCCCTGAACAGATCGAGGATGGAATCGCGCTCTTGCGGCGTGACCGCGGGCGCTGGCGGGGCGGCGTCCAATCCGAGGCTGGATACCCCGGCGCCATTGGCAAAATTGCTGAACACCGGCTCGCCGTTTTCCACCACGATGCCCGGTGGCTGTGCATAGCTGGCAACCGGCACACCCTGCAGCGCGGTCTGCATATAGCGTATCCAGATCGGCAGCGCGAGGGCGCCGCCGGTTTCCCTGTTGCCCAGCTTTTTCGGCGTGTCATAGCCCACCCAGGCCACGCCCACCAGACTGGGCTGGAAGCCGCAGAACCAGGCATCGAGAAAATCGTTGGTCGTGCCCGTCTTGCCGTAAAGATCGGAACGCCCCAGCGTCGCCTGCGCCCGCGCCGCGGTGCCCGAGCGCGTGACCTCCTGCAGCAGGCTGTCCATCACATAGGCGTTGCGCGGTGAAATGACGCGCAGCTTTTCGTCGCCCGCCTGCTGCGGTCGATCCTCAAACAGCACCTGTCCCTGGGAGTCGGTGATCTTGCTGACCAGATAGGGTTTGAGCAGATAGCCGCCATTGGCAAACACGCTGTAGGCGCGGGCCATCTGCAGCGGCGTGACCGTGCCCGCACCCAGCGCGAGCGTGAGGTAGGGCGGCTGGCGGCTGGGGTCGAAACCGAAGCGGGCGCTCCAGGTCTGCGCGAACTTCGGGCCGATGTGGTCGAGCACGCGAATGGCCACCATATTCTTCGACCGCGCCACGGCGCGCCGCAGGCTCATCGGCCCCTCGTACTTGCCGTCGTAGTTTTTAGGCTCCCACGATTCCCCGCCGGTCTGCGCGGCGGAGAAAAACAGCGGCGCGTCATTCACCACGGTCAGCGGGGTGATGCCTTTTTCCAGCGCGGCCGAATAGATGAAGGGCTTGAAGCTCGATCCCGGTTGCCGCCACGCCTGCGTGACGTGGTTGAACTTGTTGCGCGCAAAGTCCAGACCGCCCACCATCGCCACGATGGCGCCGTTGTTCGGATTCATCGACACGAAGGCCGACTGCACCTGCGGCAGTTGGGTGATGACCCATTGATCGGGCCGGTCCTGCGCCAGCCAGACCACGGCGCCAGCGCGCAGCTTGAACGCGGGCTGCGCCTTGGCCGACAGCCCGAGCGCGCGCACCTGCCGCAGGCCGGCGCCGGAGACCGTCACGATCTGCCCGGCCTCGGTCATCACTTTCACCTCGGTGGGGTTGGCGCCGAGCACCACGCTGCACACCATGCCATCGGCCGCAATGCGGTCGGCGCAGGCCTGCTCGACCGCGCCGGGCATCGCGTCCACCGCATGCGGCAGATCGATGAAGGCATCGGGCCCTCGGTACGGCTGGCGCAATTCGTAAGCCAGCACGCCGCTCTGCACGGCGCGCCAGGCCGCCAGTTGATCTCGCACGCGGATGGTGGTGTAAACGTTGAGTCCCCGCGTGTAGGCCGCGTCGTGATAGTGACCGAACACCATCTGCCGCACCGTTTCCGTGATGTAGCCCGCATGCACAGGGTCTTCCCCGCGCGCCGAGCGCAGTTCAAGCGGCTCGTCGCGCGCCTGCTGCGCCTGCGCCGGGGTGATCCAGCGCAGTTGCTGCAGTCGTGCGATCACATGCAACTGGCGTTGCCGCGCGCGCTGTGGGTTGCTGATGGGGTTGTACGCCGAAGGCGCCTTGGGCAGACCCGCGAGCATGGCCATCTGCGCCAGCGAGAGCTCGCCCAGCGGCTTGCCGAAGTAAGCCTGCGCGGCCGCGGCAAAACCGTAGGCCTTGCGGCCCAGATAAATCTGATTCATGTAGAGCTGCAGAATCTGATCCTTGCTCATCTGCTGCTCGATTTTCAGCGCCAGCAGCACCTCGAACAGCTTGCGGGTGAAGGTCTTTTCGCGCGAGAGATAAAAATTGCGCGCCACCTGCATGGTGATGGTCGAAGCGCCCTGACTGCGGGAGTGCTCCAGATTGGCCAGCAGCGCGCGCGCCACTCCGGGCCAGTCAATGCCGCCGTGCTGATAGAAGCGGTCGTCTTCGGTGGCCAGCACGGCCTTTTTCATCAGATCGGGAATCTGTCCGATGGGCGTGAACACCCGGCGCTCCTCGCCGAACTCGCCGAGCAACACCTTGTCCGCCGAATACACCCGCAGCGGCAACTGCGGCTGGTAGTCCTGCAATTCAGAGATGTCGGGCAGCCGCGGCCAACTCAGCGCCAGCACCAGACCCACGATCAGCGCGGCGGCGATCAGCAGCCCGACGACGACGGACACCAGGCCGATGAGGGCGCGCAGCCACCAGGAAGAGCGTGCGCGCGGGCGCGGCGTCGGAGGAGGTGGGGCGGCAGAGGAGGAAGTCATCGAGACGGACGGATGCGAGGTTCCGCAGGATACGGGCGCGGTTTGGGCGCCGGAGGAACGAGAGCCGCCGCGCGGACCAGGAGCATGCGTTCGGCAGGTGAGGAAACAGAATTTTGTTGCAAATTATAAAAATCGGCGCTGCCGTGACGTAACAAATCACAAAGCGGGGTCGAGACACCAGTCGTGGGAGTTTTGCAACGCTTTTCGAGCATGCAGAGGTTTATACCGTAGTGCATCAAGGACTTGTTGTTAGGATCGAAGGAAAAATCTGAGTTCGTAGCGCAAACATGCCGTTGGGTGGATGGATCCGCACCAACGGGGCAGGAGCAATTTTCGGTTCGACCCACTTTGGGTTCGACCCTCCTTGGGTTCAACCGACAGGCCTGCCCATGACTTTGCGCACCGTATTGCAAATCCATCGGGGGGTCTTCAGTGGCCATATTCGGCAGTCTGTTTCGCAAGCGCCATGCGCCGATGATCGGGCTGGACATCAGCAGTTCCAGCGTCAAGCTCGTCGAGCTCGACATGGATGAGCGCGGCCAGTACACCTTGCTGCGCGCCGCCATGGAGCCTTTGGAGAAGGGTTCCGTGGTCGATGGCAATATCGAAAAGCTCGACGACGTGGTCGAAACCGTACGCAAGGTCGTGCGCAAGAGCGGCACCAAGGCCAAGCAGGTCGCCATGGCGCTGCCGCCGTCGGCCGTCATCACCAAGAAGATCGTCCTTCCCGGCGAGTTGCGCGAGGAAGAAATCGAAGTTCAGGTCGAAAGCGAGGCCAATCAGTACATTCCTTTCGCCATCGACGAGGTGGCGCTCGATTTCTGCGTCCTCGGCCCCAGCGCCACGTCGCCCGGAGACCAGGAAGTGCTGATCGCCGCCTCACGGCGCGAAAAGGTGGATGATCGCCGCGGCGTCGCCGAAGCCGCCGGACTCAAGCCCGTCGTGATGGATATCGAAGCCTTCGCCTCGCGCCTGGCCGCGCAGCGCCTGATCGAGCGCTTGCCGCGCGCTGGGCTCGATCTGCTCGTCGCCCTGTTCGAGGTGGGCGCCACGACCACCAGCCTGCAGATTCTGCGCAACGGCGAAACCCTCTACGACCGCGATCAGGCCTTCGGCGGCGCGCAGCTCACGCAGATGATCGCCCGCACCTATGGGTTTTCGCTCGAAGAAGCCGAGACCAAGAAACGCGCCGCCGATCTGCCCGACGACTATCCCACGCAGGTGCTGGCGCCGTATATGGACAGTCTCACGCAGGAAATCGCGCGGGCGCTGCAGTTCTTCTACCGCGCCACGCCGTTCGGCCGGGTCGACTACATCCTGCTGGCCGGCGGCTCGTCCGCGCTGCCGGGCCTGGCGGAAAAGATCACCGCCACGGCGCAAGTGGCCTGCATGGTCATCAATCCGTTCGAAGGCATGGCGGTGGCCGAATCCGTGCGCGAGAAAAAGCTGCGCAGTCAGGCGCCTTCCTATCTGACCAGCTGCGGCCTGGCGATGCGGCGTTTCCTGCAATGACGCAGCAACGGGATCTGTCATGAATATCGTGTTGATCAATCTGCTGCCCCACCGCGAAGCCAAGCGCAAGAAGCGGCGCGAAGCCTTTTACGCGGGCGTGGCGGCTTCGATTCTTGCGGGTGGACTGGTGCTGGCGCTGGGCTACACCGTGCTGGGTGAAATGATCACCCAGCAGCAAAGCCGCAACGACTTCCTGAAAGCCGAAAACGCCAAACTCGACAGCCAGATCAAGGACATCGCCTCGCTCAAGTCTGAAATCGAAGCGCTGCGGGCCCGCCAGGACGCAGTCGAAGGTCTGCAGGCCGACCGCAACCTGCCGGTGCACCTGTTCGACGACCTGACCCAGGATACGCCCGCCGGGGTTCAGCTCACGCAGATCCGCCAGGATGGGGCCACCGTGCTGATTCAGGGGGTCGCGCTCAGTCAGGAGCGTGTGGCCGATTTTCTGCGCAATCTCAGCAACCCCGACGGCTGGCTCGAAAAGCCCGAACTGATCGAGATTCGTTCGCAGATCGCGCCCGCTCAAGCCGGCAATGCCGCCCGGGTCGTGGCGCAGTTCCAGTTGCGCGCCACGCTCAAGCGGCCCACGCCGGCGGGTGCGGCTTCAGGCGCTGCGGCGGCCGACTCCAAACATTCGTGAGGCGACACCGATGGCGACCTCCAAACTCTCGAAAATCGACCTGAACGAGAAGTTTCAGGACATCGCGGCGCAGTTTCGCGGCCTCAATCCCAACGATCCCGGCGCCTGGCCGGCGTGGCCGCGCAACACCGTCTATGTCGCGGCCTTCGCGCTGACCCTGGGGCTGGGCTGGTACCTCTGGCTGTCGGGCACGCGCGACGCGCTCACCTCGGCCCAGCAGCAGGAAGTGACGCTGCGCGACGAGTACAGGCACAAGCTCGAACAGGCCGTCAGCCTCGACCTGCTCAAGGCGCAGAAGGCGCAGGTGCAGCAGTATGTCGCCCTGCTCGAAAAGCAATTGCCGAGCAAGGCCGAGATGGACGCCCTGCTGTCCGACATCAACCAGGCGGGCATAGGCCGCGGTCTGCAATTCCAGTTGTTCAAGCCGGGCCAGGTCGACGTGAAGCCCTATTACGCCGAACTGCCGATTTCGATCAAGCTCGATGGCAGCTATACCGATCTGGCCGGTTTTGCCACCGACATCGCCAAGCTCTCGCGCATCGTGACGCTCAACAACATCAGCCTGACGGCCCGTACCGGCAAGACCGGCGCCCCGATGGTGATGGAGGCCACGGCCAAGACCTTCCGCTATCTGGACGCCGATGAAATCGCCGCCCAGTCCAAGCAGAACAAAAAACCGGGAGGGAGGAAATGAGCTCGCCCCGAAACTCAGAAAAGCTCCTCCCCCGCTGGCGGGGGAGGTTGGGAGGGGGAGATTCCCCAACCCAACCCTCTCCACCAGTGGTGAGGCAGCTTCGCTCGGATGCCCTCAGGCCGCGCGCGAGCCTGATCGCCGCTGCCGCGCTCTCGGCGGTCTTGCTGTCCGCCTGCGGTCAGCAGCATCAAGACCTGCGCGCGTGGATGGCGCAGCAGCGTGCCGGCATGCACCCGCGCATCAAACCCATCGAGCCGCCCAAGCCTTTCATTCCCGCAGCTTACAACCCTGCGCTGGGCACCGATCCGTTCTCCGTCGCCAAGCTCGAAGTGGGCGCCAGGCAGGAAGTGCAGCAGCTCAATCCCCTGCTGCAGGCCGAGCTGGCCCGGCCCAAGCAGCCGCTCGAAGCCTACTCGCTCGACCAGATCCAGATGGTCGGCAGCATCAAGATCAACGGCCAGCGTTACGCCCTGCTCAAGGCGGGCAATCTGCTGTACCGGGCGCATGTCGGCGAATACGCCGGCCAGCACTTCGGAAAAATCATCAAGATCACCGATAGCGAAGTCGATTTGAGGGAACTGGTGCAAGACGCCACGGGCGATTGGGTCGAGCACGCGGCCACCCTTCAATTGCAGGAGAACACACAATGAATAAGCCTTTGAAACGGCCTTTCACACAGTATCTGGGGGCGGTGTTATGGACCGTTGCGTTTGTTTTGGGGGTTGGGGTCGCGCCGGCGCAAGCCGCCAACAATGCGATCCAGAATGTCACCGCCAGCCGCCAGGGCACGCAAACCGTGCTGCAGGTCAACCTGGCCGCGCCGCTGGCTGCGCCGCCGCGCGGTTTCGTCATCGACCAGCCCGCCCGCATCGTGCTCGACTTTCCCGGGGTCGATTCGGTGCTCGATACCCAGACGGTCAGCTTCGAGCAGGGCAATCTGCGCTCGGTCAACGTGGTGCAGGCGCAGGGCCGCACCCGCATGGTGCTCAACCTGCGGCAGTCCGCCACCTACAAAACCCAGTTGGACGGCAACCGCCTGCTCGTGCTGCTCAATACTCCGCATGAACCATCCGCCGCGGTTTCCGCGGCCACTGGAGCGCCCCAGGCGCAGACGGTGCACTTTGCCGACAACCTCAACACCCATCAGGTCGCGCTGCGCGCCATCAACTTCAAGCGCGGGGTCGACGGCGCGGGCCGCGTGATCGTCAGCCTGCCCAACAATCAGGTGGGCGTCGACATTCACCAGCAAGGCCAGAACATCGTCGTCGACTTCCTCAAGACCTCGCTGCCGCCCGACCTGCGCCGCCGTCTCGACGTCACCGACTTCGCCACCCCGGTCACCTCCGTCACCACCTTCCAGATGGGCGACATGGTGCGCATGGTCATCCAGCCCAACGGCGATTATGAACAGAGCGCGTATCAGGCGGACGACCAGTTCGTCATCGAACTGCGCCGCACCCAGCCCAACCCGAACGCGCTCGTGCCCGGCAACGGCCCCGGCTATCACGGCGAGAAACTCTCGCTCAACTTCCAGAACATCGACGTGCGCTCGCTGCTGCAGGTGTTCGCCGACTTCACGCATCTGAACGTCGTGGTCAGCGACTCGGTCACCGGCAACCTGACGCTGCGGCTCAAAGACGTGCCGTGGGATCAGGCGCTGCACATCATCCTGCGCGCCAAGGGCCTGGGCGAGCGCAAGGAAGGCAATGTGCTGTGGATCGCCCCGCGCGACGAAATTCTCGCCCGTGAAAAAGCCGACCTTGAAGCGAAAAAGTCGCTCCAGGCACTTGAACCCGTGCGCTCGGAGACCTTCCAGCTCAACTACGTGAAGGCCGCCACCGTGGTGGCCATGCTCACCGGCGCCGCCGGCGGCGCACAGGCGAGCCCCGCAGCGGCGCCCAGCCCGGTCCTCCTGCCCGGGCTGGCGTCCACTGCGGCCCCGACCACGCGCATCCTGTCGCCGCGCGGCACCGTGCTGGCCGATCCGCGCACCAATCAGCTTTTCGTCACCGACATTCCCTCCAAGCTGGAGGAAGTGGCCAAGCTCATCGCCAAGATCGACAAGCCGGTGCGCCAGGTCATGATCGAAGCGCGCATCGTCGAAGCCAGCGACCAGTTCGGACGGAGTCTGGGGGTGAAGCTGGGCTACTACGATGCGCGCGGCATCCAAGGCGGGGTGCCGGGTTACGGCACTGGCAACAATCGCGTCACCTTTACCGGTAACTATCTTGGAGTTGGGGAGCAGACCAACCAAGCGGCGATCACTTCGGGGTCGTTCATCCCCGATACGCAGTTCGTCAATCTCCCCGCTTTCGGTCTTGCCAACAGCCTGCTCGCCGGTGCCACACCGAGTTCGATCGGCATCAGCCTGTTCAACGCTGCGGCCAACCGTTTCATCAATCTCGAACTTTCCGCGATGGAGGCCGACGGCAAGGGCAAGATCATTTCCTCGCCGCGGGTGATCACGGCCGACCTGGGCAAGGCGACGATCGAGCAGGGTACCGAGATCCCCTACCAGCAGGCGACTTCGAGCGGCGCCACTGCAGTCACCTTCAAAAAGGCCGTGCTCAGTCTGGATGTCACGCCGCAAATCACGCCGGACGGCAATGTGATCATGAACGTCGAAATCCACAAGGACAGTCCGGGTGCGTCGACGAACGGGGTGCCATCCATCAACACCAATACCGTCACCACGCAGGTCCAGGTGGAAAACGGTGGCACCGTGGTGCTGGGGGGGATTTACACCTCGCAGGAGCAGAATCAGACCGACAAGGTGCCGCTGCTGGGCGATATTCCGGTATTGGGCAATCTGTTCAAGAACAACAGCAGGATGTACAACAAAAACGAACTTCTGGTTTTTCTGACGCCGAAAATCGTCACCAACGTGGATTTGGGCCAATAATTGGGGCAGTATAGGGGTTATAAATGAGGTTTGATCAGAGCGACTATTGGGCAAAAAGGTTTGCAGCTTGCACTGGCGTTATAGCCATGACGGCTACGCTGGTTGGCTGCGGAGGAGGTAGTGCATCTGTGTCTCTGCCTCCAAAGTCAGTTGCCAATCAGGTGCCTGTTACCGTGGAGATGTTTAACCCTCAGAATCCTTTTCCTAATAGGCCCTATGTGACTGTGACAGTTTGCAATGATCAGAATGATTGCCAAGTCATTGACCATGTGTTGCTGGATACAGGATCAACCGGTCTTCGCCTCATGCCGGGCATATTGAACATTGCCTTGCCTTCTCAGAAAGATGCAAATGGCAATCCGATTGGAGAATGTATGCAATACGGTGCGGGATATTTCTGGGGCGCTCAGCGGATAGCTACAGTGAAAATGGCGGGTGAAGTGGCGGCCAATATTCCAATTACTGTTGCTGGCGCCACTGATATTCCAAGCGCTGCTCCTCAAGGCTGTGCACAATTGATGCCGAACGCCATCTCGGGATTGGCTGAATTCAAAGGTATCTTAGGCATAGGGCCACAAAAAACAGATTGCGGATCAAGCTGCGAACAGGATACGAAACAGCAAATGTATTTTTCATGTACAGGAGATTCTGCAGGAGCCTGCGTGTCTATTTTGATGCCGGTTTCGCAGCAAACCCCAAATCCGATAGCAAGTTTTTCATCCGATAACAATGGATCGGTCTTGGTTTTTCCTGGCGTAAATGCTCCACAAGATAAATCTATTGGAAGTCTTATATTCGGCATCGGAACACAGAATAATAACCAAATAAACGGGTTGCAGATTTATCGATCAAGCGTGCCGAATCAGGATTTTCCCATGCTTGCAGCAAGCGTGAATGGCGCCGCAAGCTTTGCTTTTTTAGACACGGGTACGAATGCCTACAGTCTAGCGCAAACTGGAACCGTGACGATTCCTGGGCGAATTCCTTACTTGCAAGCGATATCGGGCGTGACAGTTTGTGGCGAGGCAGGTGGTCCGTACTGCCCACCTCAACCTGTGTCTTTACAGATTCGGTTGAACGGAGCCAATGGCAATCCGACAAGCTGGCAGACGATCAATCTTGCCGATCCAACCCCGGCTTTCCAACAAAATTTTGCGGTCATTCCGGCTTTGGGATTTCAGAGTAGTATTTCTCCTGGTATGACTATTCTGGGATTGCCGTTTTATTTTGGTCGTACTGTGGCAACAGCAATAGACGGGGCGCAAACGTCTTATGGGTTGGGGCCATTTTGGGCCTTTTAAGCAAGAATGTATCTATTTTGACGGTTACGAATTAATTTTCAGGCTATGACAGAGAATTTGTGAAGGGGATGGCATGAAGGTTTTTCCTAAATTGGTTTTATCCGCTTTTGTCGGAATGAGTGTGGCTGGCGTTCTCAGCGCGTGCGGAGGCGGCGGAACCGGCACGGCCGGCACACCTTTGCTGGGTTCAAAAAATACCAATACGGCAACATTGCAGTGGTTGGCGCAAGGCCAACTCAATCCGTCACTGGTACCCATGAACGTGCCTGTCACAGTCGTGTACAAGCTGCTGGATCCTTATCAACACCCAATGCCGGGCAAGGTCGTTACCTTTTACACGAATCCATCATCATCGGTGCAGTGTTTTACTCAGACGACCCCGCCAACCTATAACCCGAGTTGTTCGGCAGTTACAGATTCCAACGGGATGGCACAGGTCATTTTACAAGCAGCACCACTGAATGCGCAGGGTACTATTTACCCAAGCGTTAGTTTTTCCGTGCAAGTTATTACTTCTCAAGTGCCTACTACCGTGAGCCCCTCTGCCAGTACGCCATTCAATTTTGCGAGCGCTGTTCAATATTCACAGCAGACGACCCTGATTAGTGATCCGATCGGCTGGTCATTCATTCCTTTGCAATGAATGACTCATTATTTTGAAATCCAGAGGTAAAGAAAATGAAACATTCGATGGCCAATCTGGTACTGGCAAGCATGGGAACTGCTTTATTGGCTAGTTGCGGTGGAGGTAGCGGCACGCCTACTACTACTTACAACCAGGCGATACCGCAGCCTAGTTTGCCTGGTACAGTCGTACAAGTTCTTCAAAATTCAGCCACAACAGGCCTGACTGCCATACCTGTAAACTCCGATGGAAGTTATGATATTGATGACACGACGCCTGTAATCATTACTGCACAAACCACGCAGGGGCTTGGTCAGTCGCTGTTATGGGGATTTTCTGCAATCGATGGCTCAGGATTGAGTTACTCAGCACTCTCTAGTGGCGGATTTAAAGTTGCGGGTTCTACGGACCCTTTATTGCAGCAAGTTGGGTTTTCTGGCTTGGCAGCAGTTCCTCCAGCGATTTCAAATCCTACTGGATCGACTCCCTTGCAGTTCAGCTCGCTCATAGCGCCAGGTGGTAGTTTGATCCTGGGACTGAGTCAAGATTTGAATTTGGCGTCTGGGCCTTTTCAACAAAATGTTGTATTTCGTGTTTTGAGCGCTTATGCGGGAAATTGGAAGGTTGATTATGGATCAGGCGGCGCCAGTTCTTCCTATTCGGGGACTTGTACTGTCAATGTCAGCGATTCTGGTGTCGTCTCGGGAAGTTGCGACGATAAAATCCTTGGCAACTATGACGTTACTGGTCGCGATTATGGTTCAGGCAATGCCTTGGGTGTTCAGTTTCAAGGCAAAAATGGCATTGTGAATTTCTTCCTTGGCACCTCGCCTGTTACTCTCAATCAGTTGCAAGGCAAGACAAATATGTTTGTGACGTACTCGTCGTCGAGCAGTTCGACAGCCGGCTCGGGCACGACCAGTGGAACGACCACAACGCAGGAAATGACGAGCGTCTTTGCTCAGGATCCAGTCGCCTGCGATCTAATTCCAGGAGCGACCTTCGTACAGATAGCCAATCCGCAAACCTGTGCCTCGTCGAATCAGATTTTGTTCAGCAATAGCGCTACGGGGACTACAACTGGTTCGACTTCGACAAGTGGTAGCGCGTCGAACGGATCGCCTCTCCCCGTCACCTGGACAGCGACCAAGATGTCCTGAGTCGGCGTGACCGGAATCTTCCTCATCGGACTCATGGGCGCTGGAAAAACCACCGTCGGCCGCACGCTCGCGCAGCGGCTCGGACTGCGGTTCATCGACAGCGACCAGGAGATCGAACGCGAGCAGGGCTGCACGATTGCGGAGCTTTTCGCCCGGCTGGGTGAGGCGGGGTTTCGTGACATCGAGGCGCGTGCCATCGATGCGCTGACTCAGCGCGAGGGCGTCATTCTTGCGACCGGCGGCGGGGCGGTGCTGCGGCCGGAAAACCGCAAGGCGCTGCACGAGCGCGGCACGGTGGTCTATCTGCGCGCCAGCCCGGACGATCTGGCGCACCGATTGCGCCATGACCGCACCCGGCCCTTGTTGCAGCAGGGTGACGCCCGGGCCAAGCTGCACGAGTTGTTCAGGGTGCGCGATCCGCTGTACCGCGAGACGGCACATTTCGTCATCGACACCGGCAGGCCGTCGGCTGTGCTGCTGGCCAACAGGGTGCAGATGCAGCTCGAACTCGCCGGGGTGTTGCCTGCTGCGGGGGGGCAGGGTTGAACCCGGAGGGTTCCGGAGGGCGCGGGATGATGGCGCGGTGCTGACGGCTCCCCCTCCCAACCTCCCCCGGCAAGCGGGGGAGGAGCAAACGGCGCTGCGCAAGACGAAGGATGCCCCTTCCGGCCTTCCGAACCAGTCAGCAAAAAGCGCAGATCGACCCCCTCTCCCTCCGGGAGAGGGTTGGGGTGAGGGCGCGCGCGCCAAGGCGGAAAAAGCAAAGCCAACGGCTTGGCTCGACCCCGCCGCAACCGGGCTGGCCTGCAAGCCAGCCCTTGGACGGGGTTGGGATGGGGCCTGCGCCGCTGTTTCACCTGTTGCTCAGCCGCGTCTGTCAACGCTGCTCGACGCGGCTTTCTACAATCCAACCATTGCCCGCAACAGGACGCCCCCATGACCACCGTTCGTATCGCGCTCGACACCCGCGCGTATGACATTCGCATTGCCGCCGGTTTGCTCGATGCGCCCGATACCTTCGCTGCGGTGGCCGCGCCCAGGGGCACGGCGCTCGTCGTGACCAACACCACGGTGGCTCCGCTGTACGCGGCCCGGCTGGAGCGCAGCCTGCAGCCGCATTTCGCGCGGGTGCTGCGCTGCACCCTGCCCGACGGCGAGGCGTACAAGAACTGGGAGACGCTCGACCAGATCTTCACCGATCTGCTGCGCCACCAGTGCGACCGCAAGACCACGTTGTTCGCACTGGGCGGCGGGGTGATCGGCGACATGACGGGCTTTGCCGCCGCCAGTTATATGCGCGGCGTGCCCTTCGTGCAGGTGCCGACCACGCTGCTGGCGCAGGTGGATTCTTCGGTGGGTGGCAAGACGGCGATCAATCATCCGCTGGGCAAGAACATGATCGGCGCGTTTTACCAGCCCCGGCTGGTGGTGGCCGATCTGTCCACCCTGCACACGCTGCCGCCGCGCGAGCTGTCCGCGGGGCTGGCCGAGGTCATCAAGCACGCCGCGATTGCCGATGTGGATTTTCTCGATTGGCTGCAAACGCATATCGAGGCGCTGCTGGCAAGGGACGACGCGGCGATGGCCGAGGCCGTGGCGCGTTGCTGCCGGATCAAGGCGCATGTCGTGGCGCAGGACGAAACCGAGACCGGGCTGCGCGCCATACTCAATTTCGGCCACACCTTCGGCCACGCCGTCGAGGCCGGCATGGGCTATGGCAACTGGCTGCACGGCGAAGCGGTGGGCGCGGGCATGGTGCTGGCGGCTGATCTCTCGGTGCGGCTGGGGCTGCTCGCGCGCGCAGACGCCGAGCGCCTGGCGCGGCTGATCGCCCGCGCGGGCCTGCCGGTGAAAGCCCCCGATCTGGGCGCGGCGCGCTGGGCCGAGCTGATGCAGGTGGACAAAAAAGCCGAAGGCGGCGAAGTGCGCTTCGTGCTGTTGCACGGCCTGGGGCGTCCCGTGCTGCGCGCCGCGCCCATGAGCGAAGCGCAGGCCAGCATCGCCGCGCATGTGCAAGCGGCGCAGGCAGCGGCATGACCGCGGCGGTCCAGTCGCGTTCTCTGGCACCTTATGCCTGCAGCGACGCCACCTCGCGCGGGCGCGAGCATGCGGAGCCGCCGCCGACGGACCGCACCTGCTATCAGCGCGACCGCGACCGCATCATCCACAGCTCGGCCTTCCGGCGGCTGGAATACAAGACGCAGGTGTTTCTCAACCATGAGGGTGACCTGTTCCGCACCCGCCTGACGCACAGCCTGGAAGTCGCGCAGATCGCCCGCTCGGTCGCCCGCACCCTGCGGCTGAATGAAGACCTCACCGAAGCGCTGGCGCTGGCGCACGATCTGGGGCACACCCCCTTCGGCCACGCCGGACAGGATGCGCTCGGGGCCTGCATGCGCAAGTACGCGCCGCAGGGCGGCGGTTTCGAGCACAACCTGCAGTCGCTGCGCGTGGTCACCACGCTGGAAGAACGCTACGCCGCCTTCGACGGCCTGAACCTCTGCTTCGAGACGCGCGAGGGCGTGCTCAAGCATTGTTCGCGGCGCAATGCCGAGAGACTGGGCGAGGTCGGCCTGCGCTTTCTGCACGGCGGCCAGCCCAGCCTGGAAGCGCAGATCACCAATCTGGCCGATGCCATCGCCTACGACAATCACGACATCGACGATGGCCTGCGCGCGGGTTTGATCGATCTGGAGGAGTTGCAGACCGTGCCCTTCTTCGCCGGGCATCTCGACGCGGTGCAGCGCGCCTACCCGACGGTGCGCGGGCGCAGGCTCGTCGCCGAAACCACGCGCCGCATGATCTCGGCGCTGATCGCCGATCTGGCCGCAGAAACCGCGCGGCGCCTCCGCGAGGCGGGCGTCGATACGCCCGATGCGGTGCGCGCCGCTCCACCGCTGGCGGCCTTCAGCGCCCCGGTGCAGGAGCAGTTGCAGCAGCTCCAGCAGCTTTTGCTGCATCGGCTCTATCGTCATCCCGAGGTGTTGCGCAACACCACCAAGGCGCAGCGCCTGCTCACCGAACTGTTCGAGGCCTATCACGCCGATACGCGGCTGCTGCCGCGCGCCTACCAACGCGAAGACAGCGCGCGCCAGCCGCGCGCCATCGCCGACTATCTCGCCGGCATGACCGACCGCTACGCCATCCGCGAGCACCAGCGCCTGTTTTCCATGCGCGACTGGCCGGTGTATTGACGGCCCCCGATTGATTCGGCGAACAGGCGATTGCAAAAGCAACGCCCAAAGCCTCCCCACCCCAACCCTCCCCACATGTGGGGAGGGAGTGAATTCGCCTCCCCCACGCTGTGGGGGAGGTTGGGAGGGGGAGGGTTCAAACGCACCATGTCGGCCCCATCGTGCCGGGCGCGGCCCGGACCGGAGGTCGCTCGGGAAACCGCTGCGCACAGGGATTTTCAGGGCGCCAGGTCGTAGAGCAGGCCCGTCTGCAGCTTGAGCTGGGCGGTGGAAGCGGCCGCGTCGAAGCGAGATTGCAGCACCAGACGTGTGGACTCCACTGCGCTGCGCCGGGCGAGCAGCCAGTCCGACAGGCCCGCTTCGCCCAACTGATAGGCGCGCAACATGCGGCTGCTGGCCTGGATCTGCACCTGCGCGGCGCGTTCGGTGGCTTTGACCGCGCCAAGCTGCGCCTGCATATTGGCGTAGAGGCGCTGGAATTCCGCTGCGATCTGCATTTGCAGATCGCGCAGCCGCCATTGCGCGGCGTCCGCTTCGGCCAGCGCGGCACGTTCTTGCGACACCCGTGCCGGCCCACCAAACGGCATGGCGAATTGCAGGCCGACGATGCGTTCGCTGCCCCCGCGTTCCGAGCCGATGTAGGCGCCTACCGTGGGCTGCGGGGTGCGCGCGGCGTGGGCCTGGGCAGCCATCGCCTGTGCCTTTTGCAGCGCGGCACGCTGTCCGGCCAGCAGCGGATTGGCTTGCATCGCCTGCGCGCTCAGTTGCTCTGCGGACAGGTCGGGCAGCGCCAGTGCATTGGGGTCGGCCTGCGCCTGAAGACCGCCGCCGCGCGCCAACAGCGGATAGCGTGCAAACAAGGCGGCGCGGCTGCTCGCCGCTCTGCCCTGTGCCAGCAGCAGGGCCGATTGCGCCCGGGCCTGCTCGGCCTGCATCTGCTCGAGCTCCAGCACGCTTGCGTCGCCCAGGGAGCGGCGGCGCTGCAAGGCTTTGACCTGGGCGTCGATCAGGTCGAGGTCCTGCTGCGCCAGCACGGCCTCGGCCTGCGCGCGCTGCGCGGCAAACCAGGCAGACAGCAAAGTGCCGAGAAACTGCTGCCGTGCCGCAACCAGAGCGGCCTGCGCCGACACGTTCAGCGCTTCGGCCATGCGCTCATCGGCCTGCGCCTGCGACGGCAGGCGCAACTGACGGTTGATGAGCAACTGCCATTCAGTGTAGTGCCCGCTGTCGGGCTGGGAGTCGATGCGGCGCTGCTGCACCTGCGCCTGGCCGGTGAACTCGTTGGTTCCGGCGCGCAGCACCGCGCCGTTTTGTGCGGCCGCCTGCTGCATGGCCTGCGCTTCCTGCAGCGCGGGAGTGGCGGCCAGGAGCTGATCGACCGTGGCGGCTTGTGGCAGGCTGGGGCTGGGCAGGTCGCTCAGGGCAGGCAGGGCGGCGGGCAGGGCGATCTGCGGTGGCGCCGCGGCTGCTTTGGCGGATTGGGTTTGCGCCGCCCAGGCGGGTGCGGCAGTCAGCGCAAGTGCAAGTGACAACGCGGCAGTCAACGCCCGCTGGGCGTGGGGTCGGGACAAGGGAATCATCAGACGTTCTCCGTCGATTGGGCCGCAGCCTCGGCCTCGCGCTCATTGCGCGGCAGGCCGAAGCGGGCAAACATCAGGGGCAGCAGCACCAGGGTCAGGGCGGTGGAAGTCACCAGTCCGCCGACCACGACCACGGCCAGGGGCTTCTGGATTTCCGAGCCCGGGCCGGTGGCCGAGAGCAGGGGGATGAGGCTGAACGCGGTGATGGTGGCGGTCATCATCACCGGACGCAGCCGGCGCATGGCACCGTCGCGCACCGCCTGCATCAGCGGCAGGCCACGTTGCAGCAGTTCGTTGAAATGGCTGACCAGCACCACGCCGTTGAGCACGGCGATGCCCAGCAGCGCGATGAAGCCCACCGAGGCCGGCACCGACAGGTATTGTCCGCTGGCCCACAGCGCCAGCACGCCGCCGACGAGGGCGAACGGAATGTTGGCGAACACCAGCACCGACTGCCGCACCGAGCCGAACGTGGTCATCAGCAGCACGAAAATCATCGCCAGCGCCACCGGCACCACCAGCCCCAGCCGGGCAGCGGCGCGTTGCTGGTTCTCGAACTGTCCACCCCATTCCAGCCGGAAGCCCTCGGGCAGCTTCACCTGGGTGGCCACGGACTTCTTGGCGTCATCGACATAGCTCACCAGATCGCGTCCGCTCACATTGGCCTGCACCGAGGCGAAGCGGCTGCCGTCCTCGTGCGCCACCAGCACCGGGCCTTGCGTGGGCGTCAGCCGGGCGAGTTGCGACAGCGGATAGGCCGTGCCATCGGGCGCGGTGATCATCACATGCGCGAAGGCCTCGGGATTGCTGCGCAGATCGGTTCCGCCGCGCAGCAGCAGCGGGGTGCGGCGCACGCCTTCGAGCACCATGCCCTGCGGCTGGCCTTCGACCAGCGCGCGCAAGTCTTGCTGCAGGCTGTCGACGTCGAAACCGGCGCGGCCAGCGGCCAGCCGATCGACCTGCACCGTCAGGTACTGCACCCCTTCAGGGCGGGCGGCGAGCACTTCCTGCGCGCCGGGCACGGCCTTGAGCGTCCTGGCCACCTGTTGTGACAGGTCGCCAAGCTGGGCGATGTCCGGGCCGAAGATTTTCACCACCAGGTCGCCGCGCGCTCCAGTGAGCATTTCCGACACCCGCATCTCGATCGGCTGGGTGAAGCCGAAGTTCACGCCGGGAAAGCGTTCGAGCACCTTGCGCATCGCCCCGATCACGTCGTCCTTGCTGCCACGCCACTGCGACATGGGTTTGAGCACGAGGAAGGTGTCGGTCTCGTTCAGCCCCATCGGATCGAGGCCGAGATCGTCCGAGCCGCTGCGGGCGATGATGGATTTGATCTCGGGCACATCCTTGAGCAAAGCCTGCTGCACCCGCAGGTCGAGCGCGGCGGTCGCGCCCAGGCTGACCGAGGGCAGTTTCTGCAATTGCACGATCACATCGCCTTCATCGAGCGTGGGCATGAAGGTCTTGCCCACCTGGGTGTAGGCCCAGCCGGCGGCCACGAGCGACAGCAGCGCCACGGCGACGACGATGCGGGTGTGTGCAAAGCTCCAGTCGAGCACGCGCCGATAACCGGCAGAGAGCTTGCGCACCAGCCAGGGGTCGGAGTGCGAGGCGGTCTTGAGCAGAAAAGACGCCATCACCGGCACGATGGTCAGCGCGATGAGCAGCGACGCGCCCAGCGCGAACACGATGGTCAGCGCCACCGGGCGGAACAGCTTGCCCTCCAGTCCTTCGAGGGTGAGCAGCGGCAGGAACACGATGGCGATGATGGCCACGCCCGAGAGCACCGGCCCCGCAACTTCCGACACCCCGCGCAGGATGCGCCCGAGGCGGTCTGTGGTGGGGCCGCCCGCGCTGCGATCCGGCGCATGCTCCGGGTCGTGGCTCATGTGGTTCACCAGGTTTTCCACCACCACCACGGCGGCGTCCACCAGCATGCCCAGCGCAATCGCCAGTCCGCCCAGGCTCATCAGGTTGGCGCTCAGGCCGAACCAGCGCATCAGGATGAAGGTTGCCAGCGCCGACAGCGGCAGGGTGATGGCCACGACCAGCGCCGCGCGCCAGTTGCCGAGGAACAGCAGCAGCATCACCACCACCAGCACCACGGCCTCGCCCAGCGCTTCGAGCACCGTGCCGACGGCGCGTTCGACCAACTGGCTGCGGTCGTAGAACACGCGCAAGGTCATGCCTTGCGGCAGGCGCGGCTCCAGTTCGGCCAGACGCGCCTTCACCCCGTGGATCACCTGCTGCGCATTGGCGCCGCGCAGGCCCAGCACGATGCCTTCGACCGCCTCGCCCTTGCCGTCCGCAGTGACGATGCCGTAGCGCGTGCTGCTGTCCACGCTGACCTGCGCCACATCGCTGATGCGCACCGGCGTGCCGCGCACATTGGCGACCACGGTGTTGCGAATGTCGTCGACGTTGGCAAACGCCCCCTGCACCCGCACGATGCGGGTTTCTTCGCCTTCGTCCAGACGCCCGGCGCCGTCGTTGCTGTTGTTGACCTGCAGCGCGGTGCGCAACTGGTTGAGCGACAGGCCCCAGGCGGACAGCCGCGCCGGATCGGGCTGCACCGCGAAGGCGCGCACATCGCCGCCGAGCATGTTCACATCGGCCACGCCGGGCACGGTGCGCAGCGCCGGGCGGATCAGCCATTGCAGCGCGCTGCGTTTCTGCTCCAGCGTCGCGTTGCCTTCGACGGTGAACATGAACAGGTCGGACAAGGGCGTGGTGATCGGGGCGAGCCCGCCCATCGCCGAGGCCGGCAGGTCGCCGCGCACATTGGCCAGCGCCTCGCCGACCTGCTGCCGCGCCCAGTACACATCGGTGCCCTCCAGGAAGTCCACCGTGATGTCGGCAATGCCGTACTTCGAGGTCGAGCGCACGATGCGCTTGTTGGCGATGCCCAGCACCTCCTGCTCGATGGGCAGCACCACGCGGGTCTCCACCTCTTCCGGAGTCATTCCAGGCACTTTCATGATGATCTTCACCTGCGGTGAAGACACGTCGGGGAAGGCGTCGATCGGCAGTGACTGCCAGGCGAAAATTCCGCCCAGCACCAGCGCCAGCATGGCGCCGAGGGTCAGCAGGCGTTGGCGCAGCGCGCCATGCGTGAGGGACATGAGATTCATGGCGCCACCTCACCCGCCGCCGCCTTGATCGCCACCACCCCGGTGGCCGCCACCCTGTCGCCCGTCTTGAGCGGGCCGCTGACCATCACCGCGTCGTTCAGCCGGCCGGCCACGCTGACCGGAACGATGCGAAAGCCATCAGCCGTGGCCACGAGCACCGCATCGCGGCCGTTGATCTGCGTCAGCGCAGCGGGCGGCACGCGCCACACGCCCGCCTGCGCGGGCAGACTCAGCCGCGCCTGCACCACGGCGCCCGCCTGCAGGCTGCCGGGCTGGGTGACGCGCACGCGCAGCAGCACGCTCTGTCCGGCGCTCAGCGCGGTGGACTTGGCCTGCAGCACGCCGCTGGCCTGCAACGCGGGAACGTCCACGGCCGTGCCGACTTGCAGCGATGCGGCCTGCTGCGGGCTGGCGTCGATCTCCAGCCACAACTGCCCTTGCTGTGCGATGCGGAACAGCGCCGCGGCCATATCGACACGCTGCCCCGGCAGCGCCGCGACCTCGGTGATGACGCCGCCCATCGGCGCGCGCAGCACGGCCACGCCATTGAGCGCCGTGCCCCCTGCGGCCAGCTTGAGCGCCAGATCGCGCTCGGCCAGCATGGCCTGCGCCTGGCGGCTCTGCGCCCGCGCGGTGTCGAGCCGCGCGCTGGGCACGATGCCCTCGTTCACCAGCGTGGTGTCGCGCTGCAACTGGCGCTGCGCCAGGTCGTATCGGCTCTGCGCCTCGCTGCGTTCGCGCTGCAACTGGGCGATCTGCGGGCTGCTGAGCTCGGCCAGCGGCTGGCCGCTTTTCACCGTGTCGCCGGGGTTGACCAGCAGGCGGGTGACCAGACCGGCAGCGGGCGCGGAGACGACCGCCTGCTGCGACAGCGGCACCGTGACGCGGGCGGGCAGGTCGAGCTGTGCGGCGGAGGCGGCCTGTACCGTGGCCAGGCGCACGCCCAGCGCGGTCTGCTGGTCGGCGGACAGGGTGATGACGCCGGGCGCGGCGGCTTGCGCGGCGGCGCCGGGCATGGCGAAGAAGGACAGGCTCAACAGACTGGCGGACAGGGCGCACGCCAGCGGGGTGCGCGACAAAAGGATTCGAGGCATATTGCATCCCGGCAGCGCCGGGCTCCATCGGGGACTGAAGACGATCATCCGCGTGACAGGTTGCACCTGTGTTTCACGCGAGTTACTGCGCAGTGACGCAGCGGCGCGCACCGCGCGCAGGCGTGTCAGACCAGAGTGGAGGGCGGAGCCTGGCCGGGAGGCGGCAGGCCGTGGTGAACGCGCGGCAGCGCGTCACCCGAGGTTTGCGGCCAAGAGATGAGCGCGATGGGGGTCAAAGCGCGCTGTGACGCCAAGACAAACGCCGGCAGCACGGCTTCGGTGTCGCTGAAGACGCTGGCCAGACGGATTTGGGACAGCCGGGATTGGGCAATCCCCGAGGCCAGTTCCACATCGCTGGGCTCGGGCGCCTGCAGCGCAAGACCCGAACGCTGCACCGCGTGTCGAGAGGGGCCGTCAAGGCAGGCCAGGCCCTCGAATGCCGGGCTGGCCTGCACTTCGGCCGCCGCCGACAACACGTGGATGTGCCAGCCGCCTTGCACCGGCTGACCCAGATGCCCATGAATGAATGGCATCAGCCCAAGCAGCAGCACCAGCATGGAGAACCAGGCTGTGCGCACGGTGGAGAGGGCTTTGGACATGGGCGGAATGCGTAAATTTGTAACGACTATAACGAGACTCACAAAAACCCGTGAGAGCGGGGTGATTTTGGGGGGATTCGGTACCCGGCCGGTGCGTCATGCCGGGTGGATGCTCAGGCGACGACTCTGCAATTTCTAATTTCTAAAATGCCCCGATGATCGCCAAGCGCAAGCCCTCTCAGCGAGAACCCTTTGCCGATACGCCGCCGCGGCCAGGCGCGCCTCGCAAGGATCCGGCGGGAAAGACCCGAGCGGCACGATCCACGCCGCTCGCCCGCCTGGGTCTGCGCACCGACTGGGACCTCGCGCTGCACCTGCCGCTGCGCTACGCGGACGAAACGCGGCTCACCCCCCTGCACGCGCTGCGCGATGGCGCGGTCGTCACCGCCGATGCCGTGGTGATCGACGCGCAGGTGCAGGGTCGCGCACCGCGCAGGCAGTTGCTGGTGCGGTTGCGCGATGCGGATGCAGCCGACGAAACCCTCACGCTGCGGCTGTTCCACTTCTACCCCAATCAGCTCAAAACCCTGCAACCCGGCGCGCGGCTGCGGGTGCATGGGCCGGTGCGGCAGGGCTTGTTCGGCTGGGAGATGGTGCATCCCGGCTGGAAGAGCGTGGAGGCAAACGCGCCCTTGCCGACCACGCTCACGCCGGTATACCCGACCACTGCAGGCGTGCCGCAGAGCTATTTGCGCAAGGCGGTGGCCGCAGTGTTGGCGCGTCTGGATTGGCGCGACACCGTGCCGCAGCAGGAATTGACGCGCCAGGGTCTGCCCGATCTGGCCTGGAGTCTGCGCATCCTGCATGCCCCGCCGGCCTCGGCTCTGCCTGCGTTGGCGGCGGGCACGCATCCGGCGCAGCGTCGGCTGAAATTCGACGAACTGCTGGCGCAGCAACTGGCGCAGCAGCAGGCCCGGGCGCAAAGGCAGCGGTGGCAGGCGCCCGCGCTGTCCGCAGCAAACGGGATCGGTGAGGGGGACGCGGCGCACAGCCTGCCGGCACGACTGCGCGCTGCCATACCCTTCCCCCTCACCGCGGCGCAGGCGCGCTGTGTGGGCGAGATCGCCGCCGACCTCGCGCAGGCCGCGCCGATGCACCGCCTGCTGCAGGGCGACGTGGGCAGTGGCAAGACCGTCGTGGCCGCGCTGGCGGCGGCGCAGGCCATTGCCGCGGGCTGGCAGTGCGCGCTGATGGCGCCCACCGAAATCCTCGCGGCGCAACATGCGCGCAAGCTCGCCGACTGGCTGGAGCCGCTGGGCGTGGGCGTGGCGTGGTTGTCGGGCAGTCAGACCAAGAAAGAGCGCGAGGCCGCGCTGCAGCGGGTGGCAAGCGGACAGGCGCAGCTCGTGCTGGGCACCCACGCCGTGATTCAGTCGCAGGTGCGTTTTGCCCGACTCGGGCTGGCCATCGTCGACGAGCAGCACCGTTTCGGCGTGGCGCAGCGTCTGGCGCTGCGCGACAGCCTGCGCGCGGGCACGCAGAGCAGCGGCCTGCAACCGCATCTGCTGATGATGAGCGCCACGCCCATTCCGCGCACCCTGGCGATGGCGCTGTTCGGCGATCTGGACGTGTCCACCATCGATGTCTTGCCGCCGGGCAGAACGCCGGTGCGCACCAGCGTCATCAGCGCCGAGCGGCGCGAAGAACTCATCGCCCGCATCGGCGGGCTGATCGCGCAAGGGCGTCAGGCCTACTGGGTCTGCCCGCTGGTGGACGAAAGCGAAACCCTGGACTTGCAAAACGCCCTGGCCACCCACGCCGAACTCAGCGCCGCGCTGGCAGCCCTGCCCGGCCAGGTGCGGGTGGGCCTGCTGCATGGCCGCATGAAAGCACAGGAAAAGCGGGCCACCATGCAGGCGTTCAGCGCGGGCGACATCGGCCTGCTGGTGGCCACCACGGTGATCGAGGTCGGGGTGGACGTGCCGGGCGCCAGCCTGATGGTCATCGAACATGCCGAGCGCTTCGGGCTGTCGCAACTGCATCAACTGCGCGGGCGGGTGGGGCGCGGGGCGGCGCAGTCCGATTGTGTGCTGCTGTTCACCTCGCCGCTGTCGCCCACGGCACGTGAGCGTCTGGCGGCGATGCGCGAACTCAGCGACGGCTTTGCCCTGGCGCAGAAAGACCTGGAGCTGCGCGGCCCGGGCGAACTGCTGGGGCTGCGGCAGTCGGGCGTGCCCGGCTTGCGGCTTGCCGATCTGGCGCAGGACACCGATCTGCTCGAAGCCGCACGCGACGCGGCGCAACGTCTGCTGATCGCCGCCCCCGAAGCCGCCCGGCACCATGTGGCGCGCTGGCTCGGCGAGGGCTGCGACTGGCTCGGCGCGTGAGGGGCAGTGATTCACTCCTTCCCCACTTCTCCCCCTCCCAACCTCCCCCGCCAGCGGGGGAGGGGCTGAAACCTGAGGTCTTCCAGGTGATTTCGCTTGCATTGATTGACACAATCTGACCGTGTTTCTGTTTCAATTCCTTCTATGACACTCACGGAATTGCGCTATATCGTCGCCGTCGCCCGCGAGCGGCATTTCGGTCGTGCCGCCGAGGCCTGTTTCGTCAGCCAGCCCACCCTGTCGGTCGCCATCAAGAAGCTCGAAGACGAGCTCGACGTGCGTCTGTTCGAGCGTGGCGGCAGCGAGGTCAGCGTCACGCCGATCGGCGAGGCCATAGTCGAGCAGGCGCAGCGCGTCATCGAGCAGGCCGCGGCCATCAAGGAAATCGCCAAGCGCGGCAAGGATCCGCTGGCCGGGCCGCTGCGGCTGGGGGTGATCTACACCATCGCCCCCTATCTGCTGCCCGAACTGGTGCGCAACGTCATCGAACGCAGCCCGCAAATGCCGCTGCTGCTGCAGGAGAACTTCACCACCCGGCTGCTGGAAATGCTGCGCAACGGCGAACTCGATGCGGCGATTCTGGCCGAGCCGTTTCCCGACCAGGGGCTGGCGGTTGTGCCGCTGTACGACGAGCCGTTCATGATCGCCGTGCCGCGCGGCCATGCGCTGGCGGGCAGCAAGGCATTGAGCGCCGAGGCCATCAAGGACGAGACCATGCTGCTGCTGGGCGTCGGCCACTGTTTCCGCGACCATGTGCTCGAGGTCTGCCCGGAATTCGCCCGGTTTTCGCCCAGTTCGGAAGGCATACGCAAGAGCTTCGAGGGCTCGTCGCTGGAGACCATCAAGCAGATGGTGGCCTCGGGCATGGGCATCACCGTGGTGCCCAAGCTGTCGGTGCCGCGGCAGGACGTGCCGCATGCGGCCGACCCCGGCACCGATCATGTCCGCTATGTGCCCTTCACCGATCCGCCACCCACGCGCCGCGTGGTGCTGGCCTGGCGCAAGAGCTTCACCCGGCACGAGGCCATCGCCGCGCTGCGACTGGCGGTCATGGCCTGCGACCTGCCCGGCGTGACCCTGCTCACGCCTTGATCGGCACCCCCTTCCAACTTCCCCCGCAAGCGGAGGAGGGATTTTTCGGTTCTTTCCTGGAGGGGTAAGCCTCAAGCCTGCGTGTGCACGTCGTGCGCGACGAAACCCCGTTCGGCGCCGGGCAGGGCGAACCAGCCCGGGTGGTCGAGGGTGCGGTGCATGTCGCTCAGGCCGCTGCGCCAGTGCGCGCGCATTTCGGCGCGACCGAAGGTGTAGTCCTTGCCCGGGCCGTCGAATGGCTTGTGACGGTAGATCAGGTGGATGACGTTGTAGCGCTTGTCCCGCGCCATCGTCTGCACTTCCCGGCACAGCGCGTCGCCATCGCGCAGTTCGGCGGGAATGCGCGCGAGCAGCTCGCGCAGGATGCGGCGCTGCTGCTGGGCGCGCTGCAGCGTGTCGGTGATGGTGCGTGTGCGGCTGGAATACTGGATGTCTTTCTGCCGCTCGGCCACGTCCATCAAATTCTGTGGCGCATCGCCCTGCGCGCTCCACAGGTCGACCTGGAACACCAGGGTGTTGTGGCTGGGGTGGCCGCCGAGCACCTGCGACAGGGGCGTGTTCGACACCAGTCCGCCGTCCCAGTAGAACTCGCCGTCGATTTCCACCGCGGGAAAGCCCGGCGGCAGCGCGCCCGAGGCCATGATGTGCTCGGGGCCGAGACGCATTTCGGCGCTGTCGAACACCACCAGGTTGCCGCTGCGCACATTCACTGCGCTCACGCTGATACGGGTTTCGCCGCTGTTGAGGCGGTCGAAATCGACCAGCCGGGTGAGCGTGTCGCGCAGCGGCGCGGTATCAAAGAAGCTGGCCTGTGTCGGGCCGCTGCCGCCCAGCGGCCAGCGCGGCAGAAAGAATCCCCGCTGGCCTTCGAGCACGGCGCGCAGCCCCTGCAGCGCGGCAAGCTGAGGTTGCAGCGGTTCGGGAATCCAGCCCAGTGCGGCGCCGTGTTCCCAGGGCAGGGTGGGCAGCAGCGGCTGCTGGGTCACGGTTTCCCAGAAGGCGCGCAGCGCGGCGGTGCGCTCACCCGGTGGGTTGCCCGCGATCAGCGCGGCGTTGATCGAGCCGATGGAGATGCCCGCCACCCAGTGCGGATGCACGCCGCAGTCTTCCAGCGCCTCGACCACGCCGCACTGATAGGCGCCGAGCGCGCCGCCGCCTTGCAGCACCAGGGCGATGCGGTCGTAGTTGCGCACCTGTGCCAGCACCGCGTCTGCACGGCAGGACGGCGCGGATTCGGCGGGTTCTGCCTCGGTCTTGGGCCGGGGCGCACGGCGAGAGGTCGTGGTGGTCGTCATGACTTGCGCCTTTAGATCATGCACCAGCCGTGGCTGGCGACGATGGACTGGCCGGTGAGTGCGGCCGTGGGGAAGGCGGCGAGGAACAGCGCGAGATGGGCGATGTCGGCCGTGGTGGTGAATTCGCCATCCACCGTGTCTTTCAGCATCACGTTCTTGATCACCTCGTCTTCGCTGATGTGCAGTTCCCTGGCCTGCTCGGGAATCTGTTTTTCCACCAGCGGAGTGCGCACGAAGCCGGGGCAGATGACGTGCGAGCGCACGCCCTTGGGCCCGCCTTCCTTGGCCAGCACCCGCGCCAGCCCGAGCAGCCCATGCTTGGCGGTGACGTAGGCGCTCTTGAGCTTGCTGGCCTCGTGCGAATGCACCGAGCCCATGTAGATGACGACGCCGCCCTTTTTGGCATACATGCCGGGCAGCACCGCCTTGGTGGTGAGAAAGGCGCCGTCGAGGTGGATGGCGAGCAGTTTTTTCCAGTCGGCGAAGGCGAAGTCTTCGATCGGGTTGACGATCTGGATGCCGGCGTTGGACACCAGAATGTCCACCGGGCCAAAGGCCTTGGCCACCGCCTCGCAACCCGCGTTCACCTGCGCTTCGTCGGTCACGTTCATCGCTACGCCCATCGCCTTGCCACCGGCCTTGTTGATGGCTTCGGCGGTGGCGCGGGCGGCGTCGAGATTGAGGTCGGCGATGGCGACCTTGGCGCCGGCCTGGGCATAGGTTTGGGCAATCTCCTTGCCGATGCCGCTGGCAGCGCCGGTGATGAGAGCAGTTTTGTCCTTGAGGCTGAGTTGCAGGGTCATGAGAGTCTCCTGGTGGAAAAGTAAGCAAAGGCGAATCGATTCAAGCGCAATTGTTGCGAAGCGGCAAGCGTGGCCGCCGCTCTGTTCAGAGCATGGAAGCGGGGGCTTAACCTGGGCTGAAAGCGGGTTTATTCAGGCGTCAATGCGGGTGTGGCGGCGGCGATGGTGCAAAAATCACCCGCACCCGCAGTCCGCCCAGCGGGGAGGTGCCGAGTTGAATGCAGGCGCCGCAGCGCTCGGCCACGCTGCGCACGATGGCCAGCCCCAGGCCGCTGCCGCCGGCGGGGCTGCCATCGCGGCGGTAGAAGCGGTCGAACACGCGCTCGCGGTCTTCGGGCGGAATGCCGGGGCCGGAGTCGTCCACTTCGAGCAAGGCCATGCGTTGCGGCGTGGGTTGACCGGGCTGCATCTCGCAGCGCACCCGCACGTCCACCCGGCCGCCGCTCGGGGTGTAGCGCAGGGCGTTGTCCACCAGATTGCGCACCAGAATGCGCAGGCCGCTGGCCGGGGCGAGCACGGTGCAGTCTTCGGCATCTTCCAGCCCGGCGTCCACGCCGCGCACCAGCGCGAGTTCGGCCGTGTCCGACAGCGCCAGCCGCGCGGTGTCGAGCAGACTCACCGGGCCGAGCGCTTCTTCGGCGCCCGACTCGTTGCGCGCGAGCTGCAGCAGTTGCTCGACCAGATGGCTGGCGCGGTCGATGCCGCTTTCCAGCCGGGCCAGCGCCACGCCGCGCTGCGCTTCGTCGTGCGCGCGCCCGAGCATCTGCACCTGCACCTTGAGCGCGGCCAGCGGCGAGCGCAGTTCATGCGCGGCGTCGGCCACGAACATGCGCTGCGCGTCGAAGGCCTGCCGGGTGCGCGAGAACAGGCCATTCATCGCCCGCACCACCGGCTGCATTTCGCTGACCACGGGGTGCGGGTCGAGCGGGTCGAAACTGGTGGCGGCGCGGTTCTGCAGTTCGCGCGACAGATCGCTCAGCGGCCGCAGCGAGCGCCGCACCACCCAGGCCACGGCCAGCAGCAGCAGCGGGGCCATGACCGCCATGGGCCAGATAGAGCGCAGCGCAAAGCCCAGCGCCAGCGCCTGCCGCGTGGCCGTGCTCTGGCCGACCTGAATGGTGCGCCCGCCCGCCTGCATGGAATAGACGCGCCACTGCTCGCCGCCGACCTGCACATTGGTGTAGCCCAGCACGGCCTGGCTGGGCAGTTCGCTGCGCGGGCGCGAGACGTAGATGCGGCGGCCGTCGGGCGCCCAGACCTGCACGACGTAATCCACATCGTTGCCCGCGCTGACGTTGGGGCCGAAGCCGGGCAGGCCCATGTCGCCGCTGGCCAGGGACAGGGCGAGTTGCTGCAGGTGATAGTCGAACACCGCATCGGCTTCGTTCATGGCGTTGCGGAACACGGCCACGGCCTGCACCAGTGCCGCCAGGGTGATGGCCACCGAGAGCAGCAGCAGCAGCCGGGCGCGCAGCGATTTCAATCGCCGCTCCCATCGCCGCCGCCTTGCGCACCACTGGCGTTGTGAGCCGAAGCCGCGCCAGGCGCGGGCTGCTTGGCGATCATATAGCCCATGCCGCGAATGTTGCGGATGAGATCGGGTCCGAGTTTCTTGCGCAGGCTGTGCACGTACACCTCGACCGCATTGCTCGAAATTTCGTCCTTCCAGCTATAGAGTTTTTCTTCGATCTGGGCGCGCGACAGAATCATGCCGGGGCGGGCGATCAGCGCTTCGAGCACGGCCCACTCGCGCTGCGACAGGGGGACGGGCTCGCCGTCCAGCAGCGCCTCGTGCGTGGCCGGGTTCAGGCTGATGCGGCCGTAGCTGAACACCGGCTCGGCCCGGCCTGCGGCGCGGCGCAGCAGCGCGCGGATGCGGGCGGAGAGCTCGTCGAGGTCGTAGGGCTTGAGCACATAGTCGTCGGCCCCGGCGTCCAGCCCGGCGATGCGCGCGGACACGGCGTCGCGCGCGGTGGCGATGAGCACCGGCGTGGCCTCGCGCCGCGCCCGCAGCGCCTTGAGCACGGCGATGCCGTCCATCCTGGGCAGGCCCAGATCGAGCAGCACCAGGTCGTACTGCTCGGTGCGCAGCGCCGAGTCGGCCACGGCGCCGTCGCGCACCCAGTCCACCGCGTAGCCCTCGCCGCGCAGCGCGTCGAGCACGCTTTCGCCGATCATCACATCATCTTCGACCAGGAGCAGGCGCATGGGGTGGGATGGCAAACGGACATGGATCGCACTTTAGCGGCGGGCGCTTAGACTGCGCTTAACATCCAGCGCGCCAACCCACAAACTGCCCCTATGCGAATTTCTTTCGATGGAGCCGCCAACCGCCTGCCCCGCACCGTGTGGCTGCTGGGTCTGGTCAGCCTGTTCATGGACACGTCGTCCGAACTCATCCACGCGCTGCTGCCGGTCTATATGACCACGGTGCTGGGCCTGAGCGTGCTCAGCGTGGGCGTGGTCGAGGGCATCGCCGAGGCTACGGCGTCGATGCTCAAGGTGGTGTCTGGCGTGTGGTCAGACCGCATCGGCTCGCGCAAATGGCTGGCGGTGACGGGCTATGGCCTGTCGGCGCTGACCAAGCCGCTGTTTCCGCTGGCTTCGGGGGCGGGCGAGGTGATCGCGGCGCGTTTCATCGACCGCATCGGCAAGGGCATACGCGGCGCCCCGCGCGACGCGCTGGTGGCCGACGCCACGCCGCCCGAGCTGCGCAATGCCGCCTATGGCCTGCGGCAGAGCCTGGATACCGTGGGCGCGACGCTGGGGCCGCTGGCGGCCATCGTCCTGCTGGCGCTGTATGCCGACAACCTGCGGCTGGTGCTGTGGTTCGGCGTGATTCCGGCGGTGATCGCCGTGGCGATTCTGGCGTTTGGCGTGCGCGAGCCGAGCCGGGTCGGCACGGGCATGGCCAGCGCCAAGGCAGGCAAGAAGCGCGTGGACTGGCGCGCGGCGCGCGGGCTGCCCCCGGCATTCTGGCAGGTCGTCGGCCTGGCCGCGTTGTCCACCGTGGCGCGGCTGACCGAGGCGTTTCTGGTGCTGCGCGGCGATCAGGTCGGCGTGTCGGTGCTGTGGATCGCGCTGGTCACGCTGGTGCTGTCGCTCACCTATGCGCTGTCGGCCTATCCGGTGGGCGTGCTGGCGGCGCGCTGGGGGCGCAAGCGGCTGTTCGGTCTGGGGCTGGCGGTGCTGGCGGCGTCCATGCTCTTGCTCGGCGGGGTGTTGCCGCTGGGAATGCCCGGATTCTGGCTGGGGGTTGCGCTGTGGGGGCTGCACATGGGGCTCACGCAGGGTTTACTCTCCGCAGCCGTGGCCGAAACCGCGCCGCCCGCCTTGCGCGGCACCGCGTTCGGCCTGTTTCACCTGACCATCGGGCTGATGCAGTTGCTCGCGGCCATCGGCGCCGGTTGGCTGTGGCAGGCCATCGGCTCCGGCGCGCTGTTCACGCTGGCGGCCGCGCTGGCGCTGCTGTGCCTGCCCGCGCTGTGGCTGTGGCTGCAGGAAAACCCGCCATCCACATAGGAAGAGACATGACGACGACGCATGCGATTCGCTTCGATCAATACGGTGGCCCCGAAGTGCTGCAGTGGCGCACGCTGGAACTGCCGGACCCCGGCTACGGCGAGGTGCTGGTGCGCCAGGAGGCCATCGGGCTGAATTTCATCGATGTGTATCACCGCAGCGGCCTGTACCCGCAGCCGCTGCCGGGCAGTCTGGGCGGCGAGGCCGCCGGGGTGATCGAGGCCGTGGGGCCGGGGGTGGAAGGCTTGGCCGTGGGCGACCGCGTGGGCTATTGCACCGGCGCGCCCGGCGCTTATGCGCAGCGGCGCATCGTGCCGGTTGCGCCGCTCATCAAACTGCCCGACGACATCAGCTTCGACGTGGCCGCCGCCAGCCTGCTCAAGGGGTTGACCGCGTATTACCTGCTGCATCGCACGCGGGCGCTGAACGCCGGGGATGTGGCGCTGTTCCACGCCGCGGCAGGTGGGGTCGGGCTGATTGCCGGGCAGATGGCAAGGGCGCTGGGCGCCACGCTGATCGGCACAGCCGGGTCGGCGCACAAATGCGCGCTGGCGCTGGACAACGGCTACGCCCACGCCATCGACTACGTGCGCGACGATTTCGTCGCCCGGGTGAAAGACCTCACCGCGGGGCGCGGCGTACCCGTGGTGTATGACTCCGTGGGGCGCGACACCTGGGCGCGTTCGCTCGCCTGCCTGCAGCCCTTCGGCCTGATGGTGAGCTTTGGCAACGCCTCGGGCGCGGTGCCGCCGATCAAGCTCACCGATCTGGCGGCTGCCGGTTCGCTTTACGTCACCCGTCCCACGCTGGGCACGCATATGGCCGACCCGGTGGTGAAGCAGAGAATGGCCGATGCGCTGTTCGCCTTCATTCGCAGCGGGCAGGTGGAAATCCACATCAACCAGCGTTACCCGCTGGCCGACGCCGCGCAGGCGCACCGCGACCTCGAAAGCCGCAAGACCATCGGCTCGACGGTGCTGCTGCCTTGAGCTGAATGCCCCTGCGGGTTCTCCCTGCGGCAGCGCGTCGCAGGGAGAACCGCGTATCGCTGCGTAGCCACGGCTCCATAAAATCGCGGCCATGCCGCTGTCTTCCCGCATTCCGCGCGTGCCCCTGACAGGGCAGGGCGCGTCCGCGCCTTCCCTTCTGCCTGCCGTCACCCTGACCCGTCTGCTGGCGGCGCGCTTGGTCATGCTGCTGGCCGAGGTGGCGATGCTGCCCTGGGCGCATCACTTCCTCGACATCACCTGGCCGCTGTACAAAGTGCTGGGCCTCATTGCCTTGCAGACGGCGCTGGCCGCTCTGCTGGGGTGGCAGATTCGCAGCCGCCGCGGGCTGGGCGCTTTCGGTGGTTTTCTCCACCTTCTGGCCGACGCCCTGATTCTCGCCCTGCTGGTGTATTGGAGCGGCGGCGAGGTCAACCCCATCATTTCCCTGCTGCTGGTGCCGCTCATCCTCAGCGCGGTGGCCTTGCCGGGGGCCTATGTCTGGATCATGACGGGCGCGGTCATCACGCTTTATTCGCTGGTGTCGTTTTTCCCGGCGCCGCAGGCCGAGGCCTGCGGGGTCATGAGCGGCATGCTCAGCGAGCATCTCTCGGGCATGTGGGGCAACTTCGTCATCACGGCGCTGCTGGTGGCGGCGGTGGTGGCGCGGCTGGCTTCGGCACTGCGTGAGCGTGAAGTCGAACTGGCCCGCAGCCGTGAAGTCGCGCTGCGCGACCAGCATCTGTTCGCGCTGGGCATGCAGGCCGCAGCCGCCGCGCATGAACTCGCCACGCCCGTGTCCACCCTGGCGATGACGGTCGACGATCTGCAGACCGACTACGCGGGCGACGACGAACTCGGCCCCCAACTGCAGCGCTTGCAGGCGCAGGTGGCGCAGATTCGCACCGTGCTCGGCCACATCACTGCCGCCGCAGGTGCCGCGCGCGAACGCAGTGGACAGACCGAAACGCTGTCGCACTGGCTGGAACAGACTCTGGAGCACTGGCATCTCATGCGCCCACAGTCGCAGGCGGGTCTGACCTTGCGTACCGCCGGGGCGCCCCCCACGCTGCGCGTGGATGCCGGTTTGAACGCCGCGCTGGTGAGCCTGCTCAACAACGCCGCCGACGCCAGTCCCGACGCCGTAGCAGTCGAGGCCGAGTGGGACGCGGCCAGGCTGCGCGTGAGCGTGCTCGACCGCGGCCCCGGCCTGCCCGACGACCGCTTGGCGCAGGCGGGCTACGATTTCGTCAGCACCAAGGGCCAGACGCGCGGCCTCGGGCTGGCGCTGGCGCGCGCCGGAATCGAGCGTCTGGGCGGCACGCTGACCGTGGCGCGACGCGAAGGCGGCGGGCTGCGCGCCACACTGCAATGGCCGCGGAGTTGAACTCAAGAAATGACAAATCCATGAATCTCTTGCTGGTCGAAGATGACGCCGCGCTGGCTGCGGCCACGCGCAACTCCATGGAACGGCGCGGTATTTCGGTATGGCATGCCGATTCGGCGCCGGCGGCGCGCGCGCTGATCGGCACAGCCGCTTTCGATGCCGCAGTGCTCGATCTGCGCCTGCCCGGCGACAGCGGTCTCATGCTGATCGCCCCGCTGCGCGCAGCGTATCCCGAGATGCGCATTCTGCTGCTCACCGGCTATGCCAGCATCGCCACCGCGGTCGATGCCATCAAGCTCGGCGCGACCAACTATCTGCCCAAGCCGGCGACGGTGAGCGACATCCTCGCCGCACTGGAACAGGACGAACCCGAGGCCGGCCGTCCCGTGGCCGCGCAACCGCTGCCGGTCGATCGGCTGGAATGGGAGCACATCCAGAAAGTGCTGGCCGAGCACGACGGCAATATCTCCGCCACCGCCCGCGCGCTGCAGATGCACCGCCGCACCCTGCAGCGCAAGCTGCTCAAGCACCCGGTGCGCGAAGCGCCGCCGGACTCACAGTCGCATTGAGTCGGCAGGGCCGCATCACCGCCGCAGCCAGTGCAGCGCCACCTCCGCATCGGCGGCGAGCCAGTGTTGATGCGGCGTCCAGCCCGCAGCGTGCGCCAGGCGCTGGAACATCGCCACAGGGTATTTGTAGGAGTTTTCGGTGTGCAGGGTTTCGCCCTCTGCAAAGGTGAAGCGCTGCCCGAGCAGTCGCACGGTCTGCGGCGCAGGGCTGAGCAGGTGCATTTCGATGCGGCTGTGCGCCGCGTCGAAGCGCGCCACATGCCGGAAAGCCTGCGGGTTGAAGTCGGCGCCGAGTTCGCGGTTGATGCGGGTGAGCAGATTGCGGTTGAACGCCGCGGTCACGCCGCGGGCGTCGTCATACGCGGGGATGAGTTTGGCCTTGTCCTGCGTGCCGTCCACGCCGACGAGGAGATGCGCGCCGGGGCCGAGAAAAAGCGCGGCGCCATGCAGAAAGCGCACCGCCTGCTCCGGGGTGAAGTTGCCGATGGTCGAGCCGGGAAAAAAGCCGATGCGGGGCTGTTCCCGCACATCGGCTTCAAGCGCGGCGGGCCAGCGCAGCGGGGCGGTGAAGTCGGCTTCCAGTGCGTGTACGGCCAGGCGGGGAAAACGCAGTTGCAGCGCGCGCACCGACTGACGCAGGAAATCGCCGCTGATGTCGATGGCGGTGTAGCTCGCGGGGGCGTTCAAGGCATCGAGCAGCAAAGGCGTCTTGCGGCTGGAGCCGCTGCCGAATTCGATCACCGCCGCCCCAGCGGGCAGACGGGACAACTCGGCGCGCAGGCCGCGCAGCAGCGCGGTTTCGCTGCGGGTGAGGTAGTACTCGTTCAGCTCGGTGATCTGCTCGAACAGTTCCGAACCGCGGCGGTCGTAGAACCAGGTGCAGGGGATGTGCTTGGGATGGGCGCTCAGACCTTCGAGCACTTGGTCGGCGAAGGCGGGGTTGATGTCGGTGGGATCGAGATCGGGGGCGTCGGGAGGGTGCAGCTTGGCGGCGGTTTGCGGGGTCATCGCTGTACCTTTCTTTTGGACAGAGCATTGCGATTTCAGCCCCGCGCCAGCCGCAGCCCGGTGAACTGCCAGCGCTGGTGGGGGTAGAAAAAGTTGCGATAGGTTGCTCGGATATGGCCGGGCGGCGTGGCGCAGGAACCGCCGCGCAACACCATCTGGCCGCTCATGAACTTGCCGTTGTATTCGCCCACGGCGCCGGGCGCCGGGCGAAAGCCAGGGTAGGGCAGGTAGGCGCTGGCGGTCCATTCCCACACGCCGCCCCAGAGGTCTTGCAGGCCGTTCTCGTGCGCGTCTTCGGCGGGAAGGGGCAGGCGCCAGGGGTGGTCGGCGAACTGCGACGGCGTCGCGGCCGGCGCCGGCTGGCGTCGCGCCGCCGCTTCCCACTCGAACTCGGTGGGCAGGCGGGCGCCGGCCCAGCGGGCGTAGGCATCGGCTTCATAGAAGCTGATGTGACTCACGGGCGCCTGCGGCAGCAGCGGCTGCAGGCCGTGCAGGGTCATGGCCTGGGTGTGAAAGCCATCGTCGTGCGCCTGCCAGTAGGCGGGGGCGCGAATGTTCTGTTCCTGCACCCAGCGCCAGCCGTCGGCCAGCCAGAGGGTGGGCGTGGCGTAGCCGTCGTCGGCGATGAAGTCCAGCCATTCGGCGTTGCTCACGGCCCGGTGCGCCAGGGCGTAATCGTCGAGCCAGACGCGGTGGCGCGGGCCTTCGTTGTCGAAGGCGAAGCCCTCGCCCGCATGGCCGATCGCGGTCAGCCCGCAGGGGAAACTCACCCAGCGCAGCGGCTCAGGGTTCTGCGCCGCGGGCATGGGGGCGGGCGCGGCGCCGGGCATGGCGCAATACGCGGGGTGCAGCGGGTTTTGCGCAAACAGATGCAGCAAATCGGTGAGCAGCAATTCCTGATGCTGTTGCTCGTGGTGCAATCCCAGGTCGAGCAGGGCGGTGGGCGCAGTGCCTGGGGAAAGCCGTTGCAGCGCCGCATCGACCTGGGCGCGATAGGCGAGGATCTGTTCGAGCGTCGGCCGGGTGAGCAGACCGCGCTGCGGTCGCGGATGGCGCGGCCCGACGGTGTCGTAATACGAGTTGAAGAGATAGCGAAATGCCGGATCGAACACGCGGTAGCCCGGCAGGTGAGGCGTGAGGATGAATTCCTCGAAAAACCAGGTGGTGTGCGCCAGATGCCATTTTGCCGGGCTGGCCTCGGGCATGGACTGCACGGTGCAGTCGGCGTCGCTCAGCCCCTGCACCAGCGCCACGCTGCGCGCGCGGGTTTGCAGCAGGGCCTGCAACAGGGTGTCGTGCGGGGTGTCGTGCGCATGCAACGGCAAGGCCAGATCGAGTGTCGGCATGGCGGTGTGCTCCATGGAGCGCGGCGGCGGACCCCAAGGATAGCCGCATGGGGTGAAACGCGCCGATCAGACGCCGGTGCCGCTTACCGCCCTGATCTCCTGGCGCTGGATGCCGAGTTGCGGGCTGCCCAGGGTCACCACATCGCCGGGCTGGAGATAGCGTGGGGGGCGGCGGCCCATGCCCACGCCGGGCGGTGTGCCCGTGGCGATGAGGTCGCCGGGCAGTAAGGTCATGTAGCGGCTGAGATAGGCGACCAGATAGGCCACGCCGAAAATCATGTCGCGCGTGTTGCCCGTCTGCATGCGCTCGTCGTTGACGTCCAGCCAGAGGTCGATGTCCTGCGGATCGGCGATCTCGTCGCGGCTGACCAGCCAGGGGCCGACCGGGCCGAAGGTGTCGCAGCCTTTGCCGAGGTTCCATTGGCTGCCTTGTTCGAGCTGATAGGCGCGCTCGGACACGTCGTTGACCAGGCAATAGCCGGCCACGTGTTTGAGCGCATCGGCCTCGCGCACGAAGCGCGCCTCCCGCCCGATGACCACGCCCAGTTCGACTTCCCAGTCGAGCTTGTGCGCGCCGGGCGGCCGCAGCACTGCGTCGTTGGGGCCGCTGATGCAGGTCGTCCACTTGTTGAACACGATGGGCGAGGTGGGGATCGCCATGTGCGACTCTTCGGCATGGTCGCGGTAGTTCAGGCCGATGGCGATGAACTTGCTGACGCCCACGAAGGGTACGCCCAATCGCGGCTTGCCCTTGACGATCGGCAGGTCTTCGGCGTTGACGCCGCGCAGTGCCTGCCGTCCCGAGGGGCCGAACACCTGGGCGTCGATGTCGGAGACGATGCCGTGCAAGCTGCGCAGGCGACCTTGGGCATCGATCAGGCCGGGTTGCTCCTGGCCGTTGCGGCCGTAGCGGACGAACTTCATCGCGGTCTCCTTCTTTGGCAGGGATGGGCGGGTGATTCAGCGTCGTTGATACTGGGTGCTGCCGAACAAGTGTTCGCGCGCGGCGGCATCCATCTCGGGCGGGCGCGCGTCTGCCAGCACCCGCACCCCGCGCTGCACCGCGGGCCGCGCGGCGATGGCGTCGAACCAGCGCTTGGCGTGCGGAAATTCGTCCCAGGTGATGCCCTGATTCGCGGCGCTGCGGCACCAGGGAAAGGTGGCGATGTCGGCGAGGGTGTAGTCGGGCCCCGCCAGCCAGGGCTGCGATGCCAACCGCCGGTCGAGCACGCCGTAGAGCCGGTGCGCCTCGTTGGTGTAGCGGGCGATGGCGTAGGGCAGCTTTTCCGGCGCGTACTGGCGGAAGTGATGCGCCTGCCCGAGCATGGGGCCGATGCTGCCCATCTGCCACATCAGCCATTCGATCGTGGCGATGCGCGCGCGCGCCCCGGCGCCCAGAAAGCGTCCGGTCTTCTCGGCCAGATAGAGCAGGATGGCGCCCGACTCGAACACGCTGATGGGCTGGTCGTCGGGGCCGTCGGAATCGACGATGGCGGGAATCTTGTTGTTCGGACTGATGATGAGGAAGTCGGGCGCGAACTGCTCGCCGCGGCCGATGTTCACGCCATGCACCTGATAGGGCAGGCCGAGTTCTTCGAGCAGGATGTGGATTTTGTGGCCGTTGGGCGTGGCCCAGGAATAGAGGTCGATCATGCGGGCGGGCCGTCTGCGCGGCGGAGTGAACGGATCAGGTCAGCGCATTGTGCGACGGTTGCCGCCATGTTGCAGACGCGCCTGGCGGGCGCGCTTTTTCAGCGCAGCAGCTCGCCCTGGGCGATCTGGGCGTGCAGCACTTCGATGGGCGGGGTGAGTTGCTGCATCAGCCGCAACTGTGCCGACAGCCCGGCCAGCGGCAGGCTGTCGTCGAGCGCGTCGGCCTCATGCGCCAGCATGCTCCACTGCACCGCATCGACGGCCAGCGGCAGCGCCCGGCTTTGCAGCATGGCGAGTTCCTGCGTGGGCAGATGGCTGTCGTTCTGATCCATCTGCCAGGCGCTGCGGCGTGCGAGCATGCGGGTCGTGTCGGCTTCGGTGCGGATGCGGGCGATGCGCTGCTGCCAGACCGGGTGATGCACCGCAAGTCGCTCGCCGCTGCGCCGCGTCTGCAGCCGGGCGATCAGCAGGCCGAGCGCGCGCTCGGCCGCGCCCAGACACCTCAGCGCCTCATGCAGACCGACGATGCGCTGGTGCGTCTGCAGCATTTCCAGACCCTGTCCGGGCTGGCCCAGCAGATGATCGGCGGGCACGCGCGCGGCATCGAAAGATACTTCGGCCGGTGGCGACTGCGCCATGCCCCAGCCGTGCAACTGCCGCCCGATCAACACGCCGGCGGTCTTGAGCGGCACGAGCAGCACGCTGAACTGGCGGTGCAGCGGCGCCTGCGCATCGGTGCGGCACAGCACCAGCAGGCTGGCGGTGCGGGGGTCCAGCAGGTTCTGCACCCAGGTCTTGTGGCCGGTCAGCCGCCAGTGGCCGTCTTCGGGCACGGCGCGACACTGCAGCGAATCCGGGTGGTGCAGTTCGGCCCCGGGCTCGGCGGCGGCCCAGGCGCTGCGCGTCTCGGCGCGCAGCAGCGGGTCGAGCCAGGCTTGTTTGATGGACTCGCTGGCGTAGCTGTCGAGCAACTGCATGTTTGCCGCGTCGGGCTGGGCGCTGTTGAACACCTCGGTGGCCCAGGGGATGCGGCCCATGGCTTCGACCATCGGCGCGTATTCCCAGTGGCTCAGCCCCTGCGGCGCGCGGGTCGAGGCGGGCAGAAACAGGTTCCACAGACCGGCCAGTTGGGCTTTCTGGCGGATGGAAGCGAGCTGCGCGGTGGCGGTGGCCTGCGGCCCGGCAGCAGCCAGGCGCAGCGCGGCGTTGATGGCGCTTTCCTGCGGCAGTACCACGGTGTGGAGAAAACGGTGCAGGCGGGTTTGCAGCGTGCTGACACGCGGCGACGGCGCGGCGTCGATGAGTCTGGGCGGCATGGGCGCGTTCACACCCTCTCAGTCGCCAGGCCGCGGCGGGAGTTGGCTGCTCAGGTGAACGTGCAGGGCGCTGGCATGGCTTTGCGGATCGGGCAAAAGCCTGCGCGGTCCGCCGGGTTGGGCGGAAATGGCATCGACCAGTCGCAGCGCGGTCTGCAGCGCGTCTGCGGGCGGGCACAGACGGTTGACCACGCCGAGCTGGTGCAGCCGCGCCGCGTCGAGCCCGAGGCCGGGCAGGCAGGCTTCGTTGAAGGCGGGCTGCGGCAGCAGTCGTGCGGCCAGCCACTGCGCGCCGCCCACGTCGCGCTGCGGCAGCAGCGGGTCGAGCAGTTGGAAGCGGGCGTCGTCTGCCGCCACGAGCAAATCGCAGGCCAGCGCCAGTGCAGCCCCGGCGCCTCGCGCCAGGCCCTCGACCGCTCCGACCACCAGCGGCTCGCAGTCGCGCAGGGCGAGGATGCAGTCGTGCAGGGCTTCGGTCGCATCGAGATCGTGCAGTCCGCTGCAGAAGTGCTGCGCGCTTCCCGTGAGCACCACGGCGCGGATCTCGCCATCGCGCTGCGCCGTGGTGAGCGCCTCCAGTGCGGCCGAGCACAGCGCCGCGCTCAGGGCGTTGCGGCTTTCTGGGTGGTGCAGGCGCAGCACCAGGCTGTCGCCCTGACGTTCGGCTTGGAGTTCGGCGCTCATGCGATGCGGGTTGTTGGGGTCAGTGGCGCCTGCATGATAGACAGCAAGCCGACGCACGCCTCGGGCTGTTGGGCGTTTCCGACAGAAAATCGGGCGTCTGTCGACTATTTCACACGAGTTGTTCGAGCTCTACCGCAAGCATGGGCGCAAGGCTGAATTCGAGGCGCTTTATGCCCGCTTTCAGCGCCGCTTCAACGTCGCCGTGCCGCCTTGGGGCGCGGATGCCGCGGCCTTGCAGCAATCGCAGGGCCGCGATCTGCTGATGCTGTATGCGGTGGCGCGCGATCTCTTTGCGCAGAGCCCATCTGCCGCCGAGGTGGAGCATGCCGATCTGGACTTCGAGTTGCCGCTGGAGGCCCAGACGCCAAGGATGCGTTGAAAACCTCCCCCGCTTGCGGGGGAGGCTGGGAGTGGGAGCGGGTTTGGGCGTATCTCCAGGCGCTGCGCGCTCGACTTGAAGGGGGTTCGGTCGGGCTTACTTCGGGTCGCCCCCGCCCAGCAGGGCGGCGACTTTGCGTCGCGGGCGGGTGTTCGGCGATGATGAAAGCGCGCTGCTTGCGGTGGATGCCGACGAGGTATCCCAGACGGGCCGGGCATTCGGGTCGGCCTCGTAGGGTTTGTCGAACCAGGGGTCGTGCCGGGCAGAGCGTGCGCCGCGCGCGGCAGACGGCGATGCCGCCTGGCCTTCGGCGGCCCATCCACGTGACGCGCGCGGGCTGCGGGATTCCCGTCCTTCATCCCGCCCTTCGCCCGAATCGCGGCGCGGGCGGGTCGGGCGCTCGATCATCAGGGGCTGCCTGTCGAACTGCCGCTTGATCAGCTTTTCGATGTCGGCCAGGGAGCGCGCGTCGCGGCTTGTGGCCAGGGTGATGGCCAGACCCGAAGCGCCGGCGCGGCCGGTGCGGCCGATGCGGTGCACATAATCTTCGGCGCTGAAGGGCACGTCGTAATTCACCACGCCGGGCAGCTCGGCGATGTCCAGGCCGCGCGCGGCCACGTCGGTGGCCACCAGCGCCTGGATTTCACCGTGCTTGAAGGCGTCCAGCGTGGTCAGGCGTTCGGCCTGTGACTTGTCGCCGTGCATGGCCGCGGCCTTGATGCCGTCGCGCTCGAGCGCGCGGGCCAGCCGGCCGGCACCGAGTCGGCTGTTGACGAACACGATCACCTGCGGCAGCGGGTTGTCGCGCAGCAATTGCACCAGGGCGGCGCGCTTGTCGTCCTCTTCGACCTGATAGACGCGCTGTTCCACATTGGTCGCGGTGGCGTTGGGGCGGGCCACCTCGACCAGCAGCGGGTTTTGCAGATAGCTCTGCGCCAGGCGCTTGATTTCTGGCGAGAAGGTGGCCGAGAACAACAGGGTGGTGCGCTGACTGGGCAGATAGGAGAGGATGCGCTGCAAATCGGGGAGGAAGCCGATGTCGAGCATGCGGTCGGCCTCGTCGAGCACCACGAACTGCACCTGCGCCAGATTCACGCTCTTGGCTTCGAGGTGATCGAGCAGTCGCCCGGGGGTGGCGACCAGCAGATCCACGCCCTTGCGCAGTTCTTCCTTCTGCGGGTTCATGTCCATGCCGCCGAATACGCAGGCGCAGCGCAGCGGCGTGTGCCGGGCGTAGGCCTTGAGGTTGGTGTAGACCTGATCGGCCAGCTCGCGCGTGGGCGCCAGCATCAGCGCGCGTACCGGATGGCGCGCCGGAGACACGCTGGTCGAAGCCAGCGGCAAAAGCTGCTGCAGGATGGGCAGCGAGAACGCGGCGGTCTTGCCCGTGCCGGTCTGCGCGGCGCCCATGATGTCCCGTCCATCCAGCAGCAGCGGAATGGCCTTGGCCTGGATGGGCGTGAGCTTTTCGTAGCCCATGTCGCTGACGGCGCGCAGAATGCGCGCGTCCAGCGCCAGGTCGGAGAAGCGCTCGGGCAGGGAGGTGTCTTCGGTCGGGGGTGTGGTGGTGTTCATCCGGGCTGTGGTGAGGGCGGCAAGCGTGCGGCAAATGTGCGGCAAAAGTGCAGCAAAAGAAGGCTGCGAATGGCGGATGACGCGTCGGGTCCGACCGCCTGCGTACGCGCAGGGCGAAGCGCCCGCACTGCGCTGAAGTCCGCCTGATGTCTGCCCAATGGAGCGCAGGACGATTGCAGGGGCCTGGCCCCTGCCGCAGCGGATTGACAAGCCGAATATTCTAGGCCGTGTTGTCGATCCGGCCCGCGTGGGAAGAAAATGCCGATGCGTCGATGCTGAACGCGCATTTTGAAAATTCGGATTTGTCCCCCACTTGTCGCATCATTCCTCCGCACGGGATCGCACGATGGATTACAAGGATTACTACCAAATCATGGGCGTGGAGCGCAGCGCAACGCAAGACGAGATCAAGCGCGCCTACCGCAAGCTCGCCCGCAAATATCACCCTGACGTCAGCAAGGAGGCCGGGGCCGAGGCCAAATTCAAGGAATTGGGCGAAGCCTACGAGGTGCTCAAAGACCCAGAGAAGCGCGCCGCCTACGACCAGCTCGGCAGCAACTGGCGCGCCGGGCAGGACTTTCAGCCGCCGCCCGGCTGGGGCGCGGGCTTCGAGCAGCGCGGCGGCATGCCCGATCACGAGGCCGATTTCAGCGACTTTTTCGAGGCGCTGTTCGCGCGCGGCAGGACAGGAGCGCGGCGCGCGGGCGGTGGGCCGGGTGCGCAGGGCATGCATCTGCGCGGGCAGGATCACCACGCGCAAATCCTCATCGATCTGGAGGACGCCTACCGCGGCGCAACCCGCACCCTCAGCCTGCGCATGCCGGAGGTGGATGCGCACGGCCATGTGGTGATGCGTGAGCGCACCCTGAAGGTGCAGATCCCCAAGGGTGTGCGCGCCGGACAGCACATCCGCCTGGCGGGACAGGGCGCGCCGGGTATCGGCGAGGGCGGGGCGGGCGATCTCTATCTGGAGATTGGCTTCAATCCTCATGGGCTTTACCGCGTGGAGGGGCGCGATGTGTTCATCGACCTGCCGCTGGCGCCGTGGGAGGCGGCGCTGGGCGCGGAGGTGAACGTGCCCACGCCCGATGGCACGGTGGCGCTCAAGATTCCGCCGTCCACGGCCAGCGGGCGGCGGCTGCGGCTCAAAGGGCGGGGCATACCGGGGGCCACACCCGGCGATCTGTACGTAGTCGCTCAAGTCGTGCTGCCCCCGGCGGATACCGAGGCCGCTCGCTCGGCCTACCAGCGCTTGAAGAAAGACTTCGAGGCATTCAACCCGCGCGCCGCGCTATACCAAGGAGCCCAGTCATGAGTGCCATCACGAACGCAAATGCCGTGCCGCTGGTCGGCGTGGTGCTGGAAGATCAGGTCGACATCACCGTGGATCAGGTCTGCGCCATCTGCCGGGTGGAGCGCACGCAGATCGTGCATCTGGTCGAAGAAGGCGTGATCGACCCGCTGCAGCCCGCAAGCCCTGTGGCGCAATGGCGCTTCAGCGGCGAGGCGCTGGCGCGAGCCCGACGCGCACTACGGCTGCAGCGCGATCTCGAACTCAATGCCGCCGCCGCTGCGCTGGTGCTCGATCTGCTGGACGAAGTCGCCGCGTTGCGCGCTGCGCTGCGCCGCTAAAAGCTGGTTGATGGCGCGGCAAGCCCGTTTTTGCAGCCCCGGGCGCGCTCATCTGGTGCGTTTGCAGGCGGCGTCCAGCGCCTCGCCGCTGGCCACGCCTGCCCAGCGCGATCGGTTCAGGCAGTGGATGGCGCAGGGGCTGAGCCTGGCTTCGGTGCGACTGCATGGCTATGCCGTGTTGCCCGACTCGGCGCTGCTGCTGCTCACCCCCCGGACTGCCGCCGATCTTTCCCGTTATGTCCAGGGCCTGGCGCGGCGCAGCAGCCGTGCGCGGACACCCGCTTCGTTCGCATCCACCGGGGATTCGCCGCAGATCGGGCCGGCCTGGGCCGGGCGGTTTCAGAGTGCGCTGGTGCAGCCGGGTGATTGGGAACTGGCCGCGATGATGTGGATCGACTGCGCGGCAGAGCGCGCGGGCCTGTCCACGGGGCTGTCGAATGCCGTCGCCTGGCCCTGGAGCAGCCGGGCCGCGCATTGCGGAGAGGTATCGCCGACAAGCGCACCCCCCCTCGTGCTCACAGACCCAGAGGCTTACTGGCGGCTGGGCAATACCCCTTTTGCCCGGGAGTCCGTCTATCGCGAGCGGCTGGCCCAAGGCCTTTCCCCGCAGCAAATGCATGCGCTGGAGGCCGCACTGCGCAGTGGTCGGGCCGCAGGCGACGCAGCGTTTGTGCGACAACTGGAGTTCGAGAGCGGGCGCAGACTGCTGCCCGTCCCGCGTGGCCGCCCTCGCACGAAAGTTGCATGAGGTCGATCATTGGTGCTGTGTTTCACGTTATCTGGAACATGAAAAGGCGCCTTGCCCTGACGCCAAATCCATCCTTTTTATGGGTTCCATCAAGCGTGAAATACTGCATTGGGGAAGCGCAATAATCTGTCCCTATTTATTCTTGATCTTCTTGGTATCGCTTTTTTAATGGGGACAGATTGTTGAATTTTTGTTGCACCCAGTGTTGCGATGCAGTAAATTCGCAACTTCTTGTCGACTCACTGCGGAGCCTGCCATGTCCACGCCCCAAACTTCCGCCTCCCGCGCCGAAATCTCCGCGCTGTCCCGCAACGGGCTCTATGGCCCGCAAAACGAGCACGATGCCTGCGGCGTGGGCTTCGTGGCGCACATCAAGGGCGTGAAATCGCACGACATCGTCCAGAACGGGCTGCTGATCCTCAAGAACCTCGACCACCGCGGCGCCGTCGGCGCCGACAGGCTGATGGGCGACGGCGCCGGCATCCTGATCCAGATACCCGATGCCTTTTTCCGTGAGGAAATGGCGGCGCAGGGGGTGGAACTGCCGCCGCCGGGCGAGTATGGCGTGGGCATGATCTTCCTGCCGCGCGAGCAGGCTTCGCGCCTGGCGTGCGAACAGGAGATCGAGCGCGCCATTCGCGCCGAAGGTCAGGTGCTGCTGGGCTGGCGCGACGTGGCCGTCGACGCCGAAATGCCGATGTCGCCCACGGTACGCGCCAAGGAGCCGGTGATCCGTCAGGTGTTCATCGGCCGTGGCCCGGACGTGATGGTCACTGATGCGCTCGAGCGCAAGCTGTTCGTCATCCGCCGCGTCGCCAGCCATGCGATCCAGCGGCTCAACCTGCGTCACGGCAAGGAGTACTTCGTACCGTCGATGTCGGCGCGTACCGTGGTCTACAAGGGGCTGCTGCTCGCCGACCAGGTCGGCCAGTACTACCGCGACCTGCAGGATCCGCGGCTGGTGTCGGCGCTGGCGCTGGTGCATCAGCGGTTCTCGACCAACACCTTTCCCGAGTGGCCGCTGGCGCACCCCTACCGCATGGTGGCGCACAACGGCGAGATCAACACTGTCAAGGGCAATTACAACTGGATGCGCGCACGCGAGGGCGCGGTCAGTTCGCCGGTGCTGGGCAGCGATCTGCAAAAGCTCTGGCCGCTGATCTATCCCGGCCAGAGCGATACCGCGAGCTTCGACAACTGTCTGGAACTGCTGGTGATGGCGGGCTATCCGCTGTCGCACGCGATGATGATGATGATCCCCGAGGCGTGGGAGCAGCACGCGCTGATGGACGCGCGCCGCCGCGCCTTCTACGAATACCACGCGGCGATGATGGAACCGTGGGACGGCCCGGCGGCGATCGCCTTCACCGACGGCCGCCAGATCGGCGCCACGCTCGATCGCAACGGGCTGCGCCCGGCGCGCTACATCGTGACCGACGACGACCTGGTCATCATGGCGTCCGAGTCGGGCGTGCTGCCCATTTCCGAGAGCCATATCGTCAAGAAATGGCGACTGCAGCCGGGCAAGATGTTCCTCATCGACATGGAGGCGGGCCGCATCATCGACGACAAGGAGATCAAGAGCCAGCTCGCCGGCGCGCGTCCCTATGGTCAGTGGATCGAGAACCTGCGCATCCGCATCGACGACCTCGATCATCTGGGTCGTGCCGAGCCCTCGCCCATTCCCTTGCTCGACCGTCAGCAGGCCTTCGGCTACACGCAGGAAGACCTCAAGTTCCTGATGGCGCCGATGGCCGAGAAGGGCGACGAGGCCGTCGGCTCGATGGGCAACGACGCCGCGCTGGCGGTGCTGTCCAACCGCGCCAAGCCGCTGTACAACTACTTCAGGCAGTTGTTCGCGCAGGTGACCAACCCGCCGATCGACTCGATCCGCGAGAACATGGTGATGTCGCTGGTGTCGTTCATCGGCCCGCGCCCCAACCTGCTCGACATCAACCAGGTCAACCCGCCGATGCGGCTCGAAGTCAGCCAGCCGGTGCTCGACTACGACGACATGGCGCGGCTGCGCTCCATCGCGCAGCACACCGGCGGCAAGTTCCGCAGCTATGAAATCGACATCTGCTATCCCGTGGACTGGGGCAAGGAGGGGATCGAGGCGCGCATTGCGTCGATCTGCGCCGAGGCGGTCGACGCCATCCGCAGCGGCCACAACATCCTGATCGTCACCGACCGCCATGTGAGCGCGCAGCAGGTGGCCATTCCGGCCCTGCTGGCGATGAGCGCGGTGCACCAGCACCTGATTTCGCTCGGGCTGCGCACCCAGACCGGGCTGGTGGTGGAGACCGGCAGCGCGCGCGAGACCCACCATTTCGCCGTGCTCGCCGGCTACGGCGCCGAGGCGGTCCACCCCTACCTCGCACTCGACACCGTCGCGGCGCTGGCGGCCGACCTGCCGGGCGAGCTCGGGCCCGACAAGGCGATCAAGAACTACATCAAGGCCATCGGCAAGGGGCTGCAGAAGGTCATGTCCAAAATGGGCATCTCGACCTATATGAGCTACTGCGGGGCGCAGATTTTTGAGGCAGTGGGGCTGTCGCGCGAACTGGTCGATAAATACTTCACCGGCACCGCCAGCCAGGTCGGCGGCATCGGCGTGTTCGAGGTCGGCGAGGAGGCGCTGCGCCTGCACCGCGATGCCTTCGGCGCCAACCCGGTGCTCGCCACCATGCTCGACGCCGGAGGCGAATACGCCTGGCGCAGCCGCGGCGAGGAGCATATGTGGACGCCCGACGCCATCGCCAAGCTGCAGCATGCCACCCGCGCGGGCAACTACAACACCTACAAGGAATACGCGCAGATCATCAACGACCAGTCGCGGCGCATGCTCACCCTGCGCGGGCTGTTCGAATTCAGGATCGATCCAGCCAAGGCCATTCCCGTCGACGAGGTCGAACCGGCGTCCGAAATCGTCAAGCGCTTTGCCACCGGGGCGATGTCGCTCGGTTCGATTTCCACCGAGGCGCACGCGACGCTCGCCGTGGCGATGAACCGCATCGGCGGCAAGAGCAATACCGGCGAGGGCGGCGAAGATCCGCTGCGCTACCGGCCTGAAATGCGCACCGGATCGAGCGGCATCCAGGACGGCGACACGCTGGCTTCGGTGCTCGGGCCGCAGCGCGTGGTCAGCGACATTCCACTCAAGGCAGGCGATTCGCTGCGCTCGAAAATCAAGCAGGTCGCCTCGGGGCGCTTCGGTGTCACCGCCGAATACCTGGCCTCGGCCGACCAGATCCAGATCAAGATGGCGCAGGGCGCCAAGCCCGGCGAGGGCGGGCAGCTTCCCGGCGGCAAGGTGTCCGAATACATCGGCATGCTGCGCTACTCGGTTCCCGGAGTCGGGCTGATCTCACCGCCGCCGCACCACGACATCTATTCCATCGAAGACCTGGCGCAGCTCATCCACGACCTGAAGAACGCCAACGACCGCGCCTCGATCAGCGTCAAGCTGGTGGCCGAAAGCGGCGTGGGCACGGTGGCCACCGGCGTGGCCAAGGCCAAGGCCGACCATGTGGTGATCGCCGGTCACGACGGCGGCACCGGCGCGTCGCCGCTGTCGTCGATCAAGCACGCCGGCAGCCCGTGGGAAATCGGCCTGGCCGAGACGCAGCAGACCCTGGTGCTCAACCGGCTGCGCGGCCGCATCCGGGTGCAGGTCGACGGCCAGATCAAGACCGGGCGCGACGTGGTCATCGGCGCGCTGCTCGGCGCCGACGAATTCGGCTTCGCCACCGCGCCGCTGGTGGTCGAGGGCTGCATCATGATGCGCAAATGCCACCTCAACACCTGCCCGGTGGGCGTGGCCACGCAGGACCCGGTCTTGCGCAAGAAGTTTTCGGGCAAGCCCGAGCATGTCGTCAACTATTTCTTCTTCGTCGCCGAGGAAGTGCGCGCCATCATGGCGCAGCTCGGTGTTCGCCGGTTCGACGACCTGATCGGCCGCGCCGACCTGCTCGACGCGCGCAAGGGCATCGAACACTGGAAGGCGCGCGGGCTCGACTTCTCGCGCGTGTTCCATCAGCCCGATGTGCCCGCCGATGTGGCGCGCCGTCAGGTTGAGGAGCAGGATCATGGCCTGGCCAAGGCGCTCGATCACGTGCTGATCGAGCGCGCCCGTCCCGCACTGGAGCGCGGCGAGAAGGTGCAGTTCATCCAGAACGTGCGCAACGTCAATCGCACCGTCGGCGCCATGCTTTCCGGCGAAGTGGCGCGGCGCTATGGTCACGACGGCCTGCCCGACGACACCATCCACATCCAGATGGAAGGCACCGGCGGCCAGAGTTTCGGCGCCTTCCTCGCCCGTGGCATCACGCTCTACCTGATCGGTGAAGCCAACGACTACACCGGCAAGGGGCTGTCGGGCGGGCGCATCGTCGTGCGCCCCAGCCTGGATTTCCGCGGCGATGCGCCGGCCAACATCATCGTCGGCAATACCGTGCTCTACGGCGCGATCGAGGGTGAGGCCTTCTTCCGCGGCGTGGCGGGCGAGCGCTTTGCCGTGCGCAATTCCGGCGCCACCGCGGTGGTCGAAGGCACGGGCGACCACGGCTGCGAATACATGACCGGCGGCACGGTGCTGGTGCTGGGCGAGACCGGGCGCAACTTCGCTGCGGGCATGAGCGGCGGTATCGCCTACGTCTTTGATGTGGACGGCCAGTTCGCCAAGCGCTGCAACACATCCATGGTGGCGCTCGACAAGGTGCTGCCGGCGGCCGAGCAGAAGGCGCAGATGGCCGAGGCCCTGTGGCACCGCGGTCAGACCGACGAGGCCCAGTTGCGCAAGCTGCTGCAGGACCACCTGCGCTGGACCGGCTCGCTGCGCGCGCGTGAACTGCTCGATACCTGGGAACAGGCGCGCGGCCGCTTCGTCAAGGTATTCCCGTATGAATACAAGCGGGCCCTGGGCGAATTGGCCGCCAAACGCGAGGCGCAGGCCGCTACCGCCAAGGCCAAGGCGCCCGTGGGCAACGCCAGCGTGCCCGCGAAATGAAGCCCACCCCGAGAACCTGCGCTGCGCTGGGTTCCCCCCTCAAGGGGCGCGAAACCCTTGGGGCGGCCCGGCGGGTTTCGCCTCATCGGCTCCAGTGTTCAGACATCAAACAAGGATTGACCATGGGAAAAATCACCGGATTCATGGAATTCGAACGGCAGGAAGAGGAGTATGAAGCGCCGGCCGTGCGGCTCAAGCACTGGAAGGAATTCGTCCACGAACTGCCCGAAGACAAGGCCAGGATTCAGGCTGGGCGCTGCATGGACTGCGGCATTCCGTTCTGCAGCAACGGCTGCCCGGTCAACAACATCATCCCCGACTTCAACGACCTGGTGTGGCAGGGCGACTGGCAGCGCGCCCTCGACGTGCTGCACTCGACCAACAACTTTCCCGAGTTCACCGGCCGCATCTGTCCCGCGCCCTGCGAGGCGGCGTGCACGCTGGGAATCAATGAGCCGCCGGTGGGGATCAAGTCCATCGAACACGCCATCATCGACCGCGGCTGGAACGAAGGCTGGGTGACTCCGCAGCCGCCTGCGCACAAGACCGGCAAGACCGTGGCCATCGTCGGTTCCGGCCCGGCGGGTCTGGCCGCAGCGCAACAGCTTGCCCGCGCCGGACATGCCGTGACGGTGTTCGAAAAGAACGATCGCGCAGGCGGTCTGCTGCGCTATGGCATTCCCGATTTCAAGATGGAGAAAAGCCACATCGACCGCCGCATGGCGCAGATGCAGGCCGAAGGCGTGACCTTCCGCACCGGCGTGCTCGTGGGCGAGATGCCCAAGGACGGTCCCGGCGCCACCGTGACCAACTGGTCAAAAGAGAGCGTCACCCCCGCGCAGTTGCTGGCCGATTTCGACGCCGTGCTGCTGACCGGCGGCGCCGAATTTCCCCGCGATCTGCCCGTGCCCGGGCGCGAGCTCGATGGCATTCACTTCGCCATGGAATTCCTGCCGCTGCAGAACAAGGTCAATGCCGGCGACAAGCTGAAGAACCAGATCATGGCCACCGGCAAGCATGTGGTGGTGATCGGCGGCGGCGATACCGGCTCGGACTGCGTGGGCACCAGCAACCGCCAGGGCGCGGCCAGCATCACCCAGTTCGAGGTCATGCCGCAGCCGCCCGAGCAAGAGAACAAGCCCCTGGTCTGGCCGTACTGGCCGATCAAGCTGCGCACCTCCAGCAGCCACGAGGAAGGCTGCTCGCGCGACTGGGCCGTGGCCACCAAGGAGTTCATCCCCGGAACCGGCAAGGACAAGAACAAGGTCAAGCAGATCAAGGCCTGCCGCGTCGAATGGAAAGACGGCCGCATGCAGGAAGTGCCCGGCAGCGAGTTCACCCTGCAGGCCGATCTGGTGCTGCTGGCCATGGGCTTCGTGCATCCGGTGGGCAGCGTGCTGGAGGCGTTCGGCATCGACAAGGACGCGCGCGGCAATGCCAAGGCCGGCACCGAAGACGAAACCGGCTATGCCACGAACGTGCCCAAGGTCTATGCCGCGGGCGACATGCGCCGCGGGCAGAGCCTGGTCGTCTGGGCGATCAGAGAGGGCCGCCAGGCCGCGCGCGAGATCGATCGCTTCCTCACCGGCAGCACCGTTCTGCCGCGATGAGGAAGGGCTGAATACAGATCCCTCCCCACTGGTGGGGAGGGTTGGGGTGGGGATGAACGACAGCAATCAACCGTTTCTTCGCGCATCGCCTGTTTTTTTGATCTGGGAAGCGCCGGTGCCGCCGGTTTTTTGCACAATGCGAGGATGATGCGCGAGGCCGATGACGATCACAGCCCGCCTCAATTTTTGGGGCGGGACCCGCAGGACATGCTGGAGCACACGCTGGGCAGTCGCCCGCGGGGCGACCTCTGGGTGTTCGGCTACGGTTCGCTGATCTGGAACCCGGAAGTCGTGCATGACGAAGTGCGCCCTGCGCGGGTGTGGGGCTGGCGGCGCACGCTGCGCATGTGGTCGCGCATCAACCGTGGCACGGAAGAAGCGCCCGGTCTGGTGTTCGCGCTGATGGCGGGCGGCTCCTGCCGCGGCATTGCGCTGCGCGTACCCCAGCATCGCGCCGAGCGCGAATTGCGCCAGTTGTGGAAGCGGGAAATGCCTCGCGCCGTGTACGACCCGCGCTGGATACCCTGCCGCACTCCGCAGGGCGTGGTGCAGGCGCTGGCATTCACTCTCGCGCCTTCCAGTCCGAGCTATGTCGGCGAGATCGACGACGCGCAGTTGCTCCACATTCTTCATACCAGCCGCGGCCGCTATGGCACGACGCTCGACTACGTCATGCGCACCGCCCGCGCGCTGCGCGACATCGGCATCCGCGACGCCGAGCTCGAGCGCATCATGCGGCTGGCGGCGCCATATCGCCTCGGGGAACACGGCGAGGCGCAAGAAGACGAACGCGGTCGCATCTGATCCGGGGCGGCATGGCCGCTTCGCCGATAGCATGTGGCCTTGCCTGCACACCGCGACGTTGCTTCGAGGTGCGCCGCATCCTCCCTCTCACTCACCAGGAATCCCATTGGTCAAACCAAACTACTCCTACGAAAAACGTCAGAAAGAGCTGGCCAAAGAACGCAAGAAGCAGGAAAAACTGCAGCGCAAGGCCAACAAACCCGAGAGCAATGCGCCCGGCGCGCCGACCCAGCCTGACCAGAGTTCCGGCGGTGAGCGCAGCGAGGGCGCGGCGGACGCACCGCCGCAGCGCTGATCGGGTCTGCTTGCGGCTGACGGGTGTCGCTGTCACTTCAGTCCGTGATCGTCGGCTTTCGGCAGCGCGTCCGCCTGGCGGTGCGGCCTGCTGTCCGCAGTCAGATCGTCTGACTGCGGACTATTCCTCGTCGTTGTTGCGGTAGTTTTTCCAGCCGTCCAGCGCACGGCGCATGGTCTGCACTTCCTGCGCGAAGTTGGGGCAGGCCTTGCACACCAGGAAGTGAATGCGGATGGACAGTCGCTCGGTGAAGTTGAGCGCACGGTCTTCCCGCGCCAGGATGAGCCCGGCGACTTCGCGGCAGGTGCGGCGAAAAGGGTAATTCACGCTGCAGGGCTCCCGAACCAGTTGAGTTGCAGACATTCACGCAGGCGCATACGGGCGCGGTGCAACATCGTCCAGACATTGGACGAGGTAATGCACAATTCCTGACAAATGGTTTCTGTATCGAGTTCGAGCCATTCGCGCATCAGGAACACGCGGCCGATCTGCCCGGGCAGCGCGTCCATGCAGGCTTCGAGCACTTCAAAGAACTGGCGCTGCTGCAAGGCGTCTGCCGGAGTTTCCCAGGTCTGCGGCATGGTGCGGAAATGGCCGTCCGGGATGAACACCAGTTCTTCCAGCACCTCGCCTTCCTCGTCGGTGTCGTAGCCCACTTCACGCTTGCGCAGGCGAAGCTGGTCGAGCACCTTGTGCTTGAGGATGCCCACCACCCAGGTCTTGAACTGCGACTGGCCCGCAAAGCGCGCCGCGTCTTCCAGCGCCGCCAGCAGCGTTTCGGACACCGCGTCCTCTGCCCATGCGGTATTGCGCAACTGCAGTTGCGCCAGACGCAGCAGGGTGGGCCGCAGCGCTTGGAGGCGTGCGGCAAGATCGTCTTGCCGATGTTCGGTGGATGGAGCTGCCATTGCGCGAGTTCCAGAAATCGATCGGGCTGAGCGCAACGGCCCTTATCGTTCGGCATTCTTCCACGGGAACCGTCGCATGCCATCGGGCGAAATGCATCCTGGCATCAGGGAAAACCCCAGGAGAGTGCGGTGAGAGCGGCTGTAAGGAACCGGGCCCGCGGTGCGACAAAGCCGCAACCCGGAGCGATCCAGCGGCAAACATCTCCGGGCCTGCGCAGGCAAGGCGCCCGCAGTTTGCACTCATTCACCAAAGGAGCTTCACCATGAACAAGCGTCAATTCCTCAACACCGCCGCCGCTTCCATGCTGGCCATGGGCGTGCTCGCCATCGCACCCGCGGCGCATGCCGAGAGCATGGGCAAGTGCTTCGGTGTGGCCACTGCCGGCCACAACGACTGCGCCGGTCTGTCGGGGCTGCATTCGTGCAAGGGTACGTCCACCATGAACTACAACCCGGGCGACTTCGTGGTCAAACCCACCGGCACCTGCGAGAAGCTCGGCGGGTTGACCATGGAGCAGGCCCAAGCCGTGCTGAAAAGCCCGTCCGAGACCAAGGCCTTCGAAGAGAAGATGGGCAAGATGGCCATGTGATGAACCCGCAGCCGGGGTGCCAGACGCGCGGCGAATGCTGTCCTCCTCGTCGCGCTTTCCCGGCCTCCCGGCTGCACTGCGCAGGACAAGGCACCATGAACCTCCAAACTCCATGCGCCGGTATCGGCCTGCGTCAGCCGCATTACCGCGAGTTTCGTGCGTCGCAGCCCGATGTCGGTTTTGTCGAGGTGCATTCGGAGAATTTTTTCAACCCGCATGACGCCGCCGCCCAGGTGCTTGCCGCGGTGCGCACCGATCATGCGGTCAGTCTTCATGGCGTCGGTCTGGCGCTGGGCTCGGCCTGCGGACTCGATGGCGATCATCTGGAACGACTGGCCGCGCTGGTGGCGCGCATCGAGCCGGTGCAGGTATCCGACCATGCCTGCTTTGCCCGCGCGCCTTGGGCTGCGGGCGGCGAGGTGCATGCCAACGATCTGCTGCCCGTTGCCTTCACCGAGACGCAGCTCGACATCTTCTGTACCCATGTGCAGCAGGTGCAGGACCGGCTGCGTCGGCCCATTCTGGTTGAAAACCTCAGCGCCTATCTGCACTTCGGCGACAGCGAAATGCACGAGACTGAATTTTTCGCCGCGCTGTGCAAGCGCACCGGCTGCGGTCTGTTGCTCGACGTCAACAACCTCATGGTCAACGCCCGCAACGCCCATGAGGCCGAGCCGCTGCAAGCCGTGTGCGACTGGCTCGATCGCCTGGCCGCCATCGCGGCGCCGGGCGTGGTCGGCGAGATTCATCTGGCCGGGCACAGCGAGCAGAAGGGTCTGGTGATCGACGACCACTCCACGCGCGTGTCGCTGCCGGTGTGGATGGCGTATGCGTATGCGCTGCATCGGCTTGGAACGGCGCCCGTATTGATCGAATGGGACACCGCCCTGCCCGCGCTCGATGTGCTGCTCGACGAGGCGGCACAGGCCCGCGTTCTGCTGGACGATGTGGCTCGGTCGCAGGGGTTACCCCTGGCGCGTACCGCACAACAACCGATGCTGGAGGTCGCATGATGAGCGCCGCCTGGCAGCAGGAACTGCAGCGCCAGCAAGCCCTGGTGCATGCGCTGTTCCAGACACAACCTGGCACGGAACCCGACCCGCGGCTGCAGCCCTGGGAACAAGGCGCGGCATGGCAGGCCGGGTTGGCCGCCTACCGTGGCAACGGCCTGGAGCATGCCCGCGCGGCGCTGCGCACCCTTTTCCCCACCCTCATGGCCATGCTGGGCCAAGACGCCTTCGATGCGGTGTGCGCCCGCTACTGGCATGCCCTGCCACCCCGGGTGGGCGATCTCGCGCGCCTTGGCGAACGTCTGCCCGACTTCGTCGCGTTGCAGCCCGAGTTGCAGCCCTGGCCCTGGCTGGGCGACAGTGCTCGGCTCGATCTGGCGCTGTGGGCGGTGCTGTTCGATGCACCCGCAGCACTGAGCCCAATCGACCTGCAGCGGCTGGCCGAGAACGACCCGGCAACCTTGCGCTTGCGTCTGGCGCCGGGCACGCGCCGCATCGATTCGCCCTGGCCCATCGTCACCCTTTGGCAGTTGCACCGCGAGCCGCAGCCGCAGGCCGAAGCCCTGCGTGCAGCCTTCAGCCGCGGGACAGAAACCGCCTGGGTGTGGCGAGACGCCCTGCAGTCGCATTGCCTTGCTGCCGATGAGCCGCATGCACGCTGGCTTCGTGCGCTGGCCGAAGCACCCACGCTGGCCGCCGCGCTCGATGTGTTGCCGGACGACTTCGATCTGTCGGCCTGGCTGCACCAGGCGGCGATGCAAGGGTGGATCGCCGCCGTCGAATCCATCAACCCATCACTCGACCCAAGGAGACTGTCATGACCACGACCACCCTGCAGCAGCGTCTGAGCGCCTGCAATCTGCATTTGCATTCGATTTCCCGCGCCTGGGACACGCTCGTGCGCTGGCTCGACTGGCTGCAGGCCCCGGCGCTGCTCGCCGCGCGACTCTATGTGGCCTACGTGTTTTTCAACTCGGGGCTGCAAAGTCTGCGCGACTGGGCGGGCACGGTCTGGCTGTACGAGAACGAATTTCACGTCGCCTTGCTGCCGCCGCATATTGCGGCAGTTGCTGGAACGGCCGGTGAAATCCTGCTGCCGCCGCTGCTGGCATTGGGACTGTTTGGCCGCTTCGGCGCGCTGGGCCTGTTCGTGGTGAACGCGGTGGCCCTGCTTTCTTACCTGTATGCGCTGCAGCCGCCGGCCATCATGTTCCATTTCATCTGGGGCATTCTCATCGCCGTGGTGGCGCTGTGGGGGCCGGGCAAGTGGTCGGTCGATCATTTGCGTTCATCGTGAAGGCTCATCCCACCCGGGCGATGCAAAGGCCATCCCATCATGACGACTTCAAGCAGAACCTTGGCATGGGCGGCCATCAGCCTGTTCGCAGCCGCGCCGCTGCAGGCCGCCACCTGCAGCCAGACCAGCCCGGCGCACCGCGTTGCGTTGGTAGAGCTTTACACCTCCGAAGGCTGCAGCAGTTGCCCGCCGGCGGATCGTTGGCTGGCGCATCAGACCGCGCTCGGTGAGGCTTCGGGGCGCGCCAACGCGGCTCAGGCCGGGCGCCTTGTGGCGCTGGCGCTGCATGTCGATTATTGGGACAGCCTGGGGTGGAAAGACGCCTTCGCCCAGCCTGCGTTCACGCAGCGGCAGCGTCAGCTCTCAGCCCTCGCGCAAACGACACTGATCTACACGCCCGAGGTCTTCATCAACGGTCGAGAGTTCCGCAAGTGGGGCTCGGAGGCTGCCTTCAACGCCGCACTCGACGTCGTCGCTCGACAAGCCGCACCTGAGCGCATCACCTTGCGGCTGGACAGCCCGAACCCGAAGACGCTGAACCTCGAAGCCCGCTTCACGCCCACCGCAGACTCCGCCATGAACGCAGGCGCGAAATCGAAAACAGCGTCGCCTGCCGATCTGCAGGCCTATGTGGCGGTCTACGAAAACGATCTGACGCGCGTCATCGGCGCCGGTGAGAACCGCGGCGCTACGCTGCATCACACCCAGGCCGTGCGGCGCTGGATCGGGCCCATCGCGCTGGCGTCGGGCCAGGGACGAATTGCGAGCAGCGTGCCGCTGGAGCCGGGCTGGAATCCCGCGCATCTGGGCGTGGCCGCATTCGTCGAAAACCGTGTCGATGGCGAGGTGCTGCAGGCGACTTCACTGCCCGCCTGCGTGGAGCCCTGACTCCGAGGTACGCACTTTGCACCGGGATCGGCGAGTACCTCAGGACAATGACCATGAACCGCATCCTCGGAGCCCTGGGTGGACGCTTGGCGCGGTATCTGGCCGCGCCCAGCCACTGCGCCCGCGCGATGGTGCCAACCGATGTTCGGGCGATACGGGCGGCCATCCGTCCGGGCGACGTGCTGCTCGTCGAGGGCAACAGCCGGTTGAGCAGCGCCATCAAATATCTCACCCATTCCAACTGGTCGCATGCCGCGCTGTATGTGGGCGAGGACCGGGGCGGCTTCATCGAGGCCGACGTGGTGGAAGGTGTGCGCGCGGTGGGCTGGAGTGAATTCGAGGGCATGGGCCTGCGTCTATGCCGCGCCGTGGCGCTGCGGCCCGATGATGCGCAGCGCGTGATTGCCGCCGCACGCGCGCGTCTCGGGCATCGCTACGACTTGCGCAACATCGTCGATCTGGCCCGCTACCTGCTGCCCACGCCGCCGATGCCGGTGCGGGCGCGGCGGCGCATTTTGTCGCTGGACAGCGGTGCAGCGCCGCCTTATGAACCCAGGCGACCTTCGCCGCAGCGGGAGAATCGCATGAGACGACGTCAATTTTTTTCGCTGGTTCTGGCCCCGGTGCTCTGCACGCTGGTCGGCAGAACCGCTCTGGCGCAGAACTCGGCTGCTGCCAAGGCGCTGGCGGAAATCGGCAAAGCCACCGTGATCACCGAGGGCAGCGGCCCACGCGTGCTCACCGTGTTCTTCGACCCCAACTGTCCCTATTGCCGACAGCTTTACAGCTCGCTGCGTCCCTACGTTGGCAAAGACGGTTTGCAGGTCGATTGGGTACCCGTGGCCATTCTTGCGCCCAGCAGCGCGGCAAAGGCGGCCGCCATCCTGCAGGCCAAGGACCGACTGCAGGCGTTTCGCGCCACAGAAGATCACGGGCTCGATCCCAACCGCCCCGCACCAACGCTGCCGAGCGCGGGGCAAATCACGGCGGCGACTCGCCAAATCCTCACCGCCAATGCTCGCGTGCTCAAGCAGACCGGGGTGTATGAGAGCGTGCCGCTGGCGGTCTATCGCGACCGCAACGGCCAGCCCCAACTCGAGATGGGCACTCCGCGTGGTCAGGCCGCTTTGAGTGCGTGGCTACAGTCGATCGGGCCCTGAGATCGCCTGACCAATAGGCTCGCCCGGTTTGCTGCATACTGCGCCGTTATCACGCTCTACAAAACAAGGAGGCATCATATGCATTCCACCCGCCGCGCTGCGCTGCGCATGGCCTTCGTTGCAACCCTCGGCGCCAGCCTCATCGGTCTGGCCCCGCTGGCCGCCGCGCAACAGACGCAGAACCCAGACGCCGTCAAAGTGCTCGGCAAGATGGGCAAGGCCACGGTGATCGCCGAAGGCCATGGGTCGCGTGTGATCTACATCTTTTTCGACGCCAACTGCCCTTATTGCCATCAGCTCTACACCGAGCTGCGCCCACGAGTCGGCAAGGATGGCCTGGAAATCCGCTGGGTACCCGTGGCCGTGCTCACTCCCACCAGCGTGACCAAGGGCGCCGCCATTCTTCAGGCGCCAGACCGCCTCAAGGCGTTTCACGAAAACGAGAACACCTACGGCAAAGGGCCGACAGGGCCGGGTGGCGGCATTGCCCCGGCCAGCAAGGTCTTGCCCGCCACCAGCGCCATCCTCAACGCCAACAACGCCTTGCTCGAAGCCACGAAATCACCGGGCGTGCCCACGCTGCTCTACCGCGACAAACAGGGCGACGCCATGCTCGTCGTCGGCCCGCCCGACGCGCAGCAGCTCAAGGACATTCTCGCGAGCGTGAAGTAGGTTTTCGGCGCTCAAGTCCAACTCACATTGCCCAGATTGAAGCTGAAATGCACCGTCTTGCTTGTTGTGGCTGGTGTTTAGTCATTTCATAGCAAACCTTGAAGATACTTTAAGTAACAAAGGCACGACCGTTCGTTTATCGTTCTCCCCGTGGCATTCGAAAGCCACGGCCACGTGGTCAAGCGTGGTCTTTCCAGTCAGGAGGACGTTGTCATGAAGTGCATCAAACCCCTGTTCGCCATCGGACTTTTCGGCCTGGCGGCAGGTCTGGGTCTGACATCTGCGAAAGCGCAGGAATCCCGTTCGAGCCACGCCGCGATCGGCGTGAGCAGCCCAAGCCAGCAAGTGATTCGCGGCCTGTATCTCGTGAAGATTTCGGGCTGCAACGATTGCCACACCCCGGGCCATGCCCAAAGCGGCGGCAACATTCCCCGAGAGGCCTGGCTGACCGGCGACACGGTGGGTTTTCGGGGCCCTTGGGGAACCACCTATCCCGCCAATCTGCGGCTGTCCATGATGCGCCTGACCGAGTCGCAATGGCTGCAATCGGCACGTCAGCCCATGCGTCCGCCGATGCCCTGGTTCGCATTGCGCGACATGTCGAACGACGATCTGCGCGCGGTTTACGCCGTCGTTCGCTACCTCGGCCCCGTAGGCGAGTCGCGTCCCGCAACCCTGTCGAGTGCGATCGGGGGATGCAACATGGCCACGATACCTCTCTCGGTGTTGAGCCTATACAGACTCGAATAACCGCTTCGAATTTTGAGATTTGAGATCACACGATAGATCGTGTCATTCCGACTGTAAAGAGACGGACTGTCGGCGGTTCGGCAAGCGCAGGTCTGGCCGGTCACATTACTTCGCCTGGCGCAGCACGGTGGCGATGGCGTCCTGCGGCAGCAGTCCGACGACAAGGTGGGCACGGCCGTCCACGGTGCGATACAGCATCACCGGGAAGGTGTGCAAACCCGCCTGGCGCATCAGCGCGGCATTGGTCTGAAGCTGGCGCAGCACCTTGGCGCTGGGGTGTTCAAGCGGGCGGATGCCGCCTGCGGGGCTGTCGCCGAAGTTCCAGTCATTCTCGTTTTTGTGGAAGGCCTTGAGCGGATGAGGCGCAGCGAGAATGGCTGCTGCCTTGCCCGGGCTGCTGGCTTGGAGCTGACCGACCGGAATCCAGCGCAACTGCAGCCCGCTTCTGCCGACTTCGGCGCGCGTGGCCAGATAGAGTTTGTGCGAAAAGGGGCAATTCGGGTCGAAGAAGATATAGACGATGCGTGGCCCGGAACCTTCCTGCACCCAGCGCGCCGTATGGATCGCAGCGAGCAGCCTGGCCGCCCGCACGGCCTCGGGGTTTGCCGACCATTCGGCGCCGGAAGTCGCCGCATCGGTCGCGCAAGCATGCCACAGCAGAGGCAGGGCAGCGGCGGGCCACGACAGACCCAGCCACAGCAGACGCCGTCGTGGCAGCGAGGGACGCTGCGAACACCGCGCATGGGGAACGGGGGCGCTTTTGTCGGGCATGGCATCCTCCCTGGAGTTCCGGCTTCACCAAAGACGACTTGACATTAAGCAGCACCGCGTCGCCTGTAAAGCACAGTTACCCCAACCGAAGCAAAGCCGCCTTGACCCAGACGTTCATAGTCTGGCGCTGCCAACAAAAAACCCGGCAGAGCCGGGTTTTGCCGTGCAGAGGCAAGCAGACCTCATTCCGGGATGAACACCTTGCCGTCGGCGATGGCCTTGAGCGTGAGCACCACGAGCAGGGCGATGAGCGCGGTGGTCAGCGCCAGCAACGTGCCGCCCAGACCGATCAGAAAGCCGCTGCCGATGATGCTGCCCATGGACAACGAGGCGATGGTGATGGCGGCCAAGGGAAAGGAATAGGCCCACCACGACATGAAGAAAGGCACCTTGCGGAACTGCGGGAGTTGATAGAACAGCAGCAGCGTGGTGAACAATCCAACATAGTACAGCACGCGGGCGAAGTTGTCGACCACGCCGCCGTCGAGCGCCAGATACGACAGGAAGCCGACCGCCGGAGGCGCGATGAGGATGAACAGCGTGGGCAGCAGCTTGGTGGCCACCGGAGGGTGGAAGAAAAAGCGGTTCATCATCACCGTGAGCAGCACGATCCAGAACACCAGGCCGACGCTGAAGAAAAACCACGAGATTTCGGGCGAGCCGTGCGTCATGCCGGCAATGGGCACCAGGATGTTGCCCACCACGGGGATGAACCAGGCCGGGGTGGAATGCTGGATCTGGTAATGCGTGTGGTGAATCCACGAGGACATGATGACCAGAGTGAACACCAGATGCAGCGCCACGCCACCCCACCACAGCGCCCACGACAGGCTCGGCAGAATGTGCAGAAAGGCGATGGACAGCAGAATGGCGCTGATGGAGATGGCCGGAAAGAAGCTGATGCGCACCGGATGGTTGAATTCGTCGAGGAATTCGCCGGGATAGCGCACCATCTTGGCGCCGTAGCCCAACAGCAGCACGATGAACAGCGCCAGTGCGAAGTAGCTCAGGCCGATGCCCACGCCAGGCGGCATGGCGAGCACCTGTGCCGATTTGTGCCAGGCGATGGCCAGGCCGGTCGTACCCATGATCGTGGCGAACAGGGTGATGGGAAAGTGCGCCAGCCAACTGCTGGCGTGCGCCGGTTCGGCGGAATGCGGGGCGGGAGTCGTGGACATGGCAGGTAAGGGAAAATAGTTGAGAAAAACGGTACGGCATTGTGGGCTTGCGTTCACAGCTCGATATTGATTGAACGCAATATTGAAAAATTTTGATACATGATTGTGACTGTAGTCACATCCCATGTCGAGCGGACGTCATTTCTATACTCTCTCCATGAAATCCCTTTTCGATTTGCGCAAAGACTACAGCCGTGCCGAACTCGACGAGGCCCACGCCGAGCAAGACCCGTTCAAGCAGTTCGAGCACTGGCTGCAGCAGGCCCTGGATGCGCAGGTGCCTGAGCCCAACGCCATGACCCTGGCCACCGTGGGCGAAAACGGCCGGCCTTCGACCCGGGTGGTGCTGATCAAGCAGGTCGATGCGCGCGGCATCGTCTGGTACACCAATTATCACAGCCGCAAGGGGCGCGAGCTGGCGGTGCACCCCTATGCGGCGCTGCAGTTCCACTGGGTGGAGCTCGAGCGCGTGGTGCGCATCGAGGGGCGCGTGGAACAGGTCAGCGCGCAAGAGTCGGATGCTTATTTCGCCACTCGGCCGCTGACTTCGCGCATCGGCGCCTGGGCCTCGCCGCAGAGCGAGCCCATCGGCGGGCGCGGCGTCTTGCTCAGGCGCGCCGCCGAATTCGGCCTGCGCTACGGCATCAGCCCACCCCGCCCGCCGCACTGGGGCGGTTATCGCCTGATACCCGATGCCTGGGAGTTCTGGCAGGGGCGGCCTTCGCGTCTGCACGACCGGCTGGCGTATGCGCTGCAGGCCGACGGCAGTTGGAAACGCCAGCGACTGGCGCCCTGAACAGGCGGCGTCAATCGTCGAGAAGTTCGAGCGTGGCCGCACTGTCGGCGCGACGAATGGCGATGCACAATTCCACATATTCGGGCAGCTCGCTCATCGGCGTCGGGTCGGCCTCGCAGGCGCAGCCCGGAATGATGCTGAAGTAACTCAGCCCCGCTTTCACCCGCAGGTCGTCGGCACTTTCACTGCGCTGCAGCACCATCAGGCTGACGTCGTCGGTCAGGGCGTGGCTGCCGCGACGGATGCCGCGCTGCAGCGGGCCGATCAGCGCCCCGGCCCGTTGCAGTTCGGCCAGCAGCACGGCGCCGAAATCGGGCTGCTTCCAGGCATCTTGTGCGGCGGGCAGGGTGAGTGTCATCGCGGGCGGTGTGCTGATCGGGTCGTTTTGCGGCATTATTGATTCCGCTGACCGCTTCTTACAACAGGGAAACTTTCATGCTTTCGTTGCCTTTCATCCATCGCCGCCATCTGTTGCGGGCCTTGGCTGCTGCCCCCTTGCTCGCCCTTTGGCCTGCAGCCCAGGCGCAAAGCGCCCGGCAGGCCGAGGGCATTCTGGCGAATATCGGCAAGGCCACGTTCATCGCAGAAGGCAAGGGGCAGCGCGCGATCTATATTTTTTTCGACCCCAACTGTCCTTTCTGCCATGAGCTCTACAAGAAGCTGCGCGGCTTCGTGGGCAGGGATGGGGTGCAGTTGCGCTGGATTGCGCTGGGCATGTTGACCCCCAGCAGCCTGCCCAAGGCGGCCGCCATTCTGCAATCGCCCGACCCGCTGAAGGCGTTTTACAAGAACGAGGACGACTATGACTTCGCTGCCAACGGCCAGCCCGGCGGCGGCATCGAACCGGCTGCGGCCATCACCCCCAAGGTGCGCGCCGCACTGGCGGCCAACCTTGCGCTCTACAACAGCGAAAAGCTGTTTGGCGTGCCAGTGGTGGTCTGGCGCAAGGCCGATGGCCGCGCCGACATGATCATCGGCGTGCCCTCTGACGCGCAGATTCGAATCATGCTCAAAGAGGCCAAGTAGGCGTCAGGGGTGATTTCTCATACGCCTTGCGCACGCAGCAGGGCGGCGTACTGGCGCCGGAGCTTGTCGACCTTCGGCGCGATCACCATCGCGCAGTAGCCCTGGTAGGGGTGGCGGGTGAAATAGTCCTGGTGCTCGGGTTCGGCGGGGCTGTAATTCGATTCCGGCGCGATTTCGGTGACGATGGGGTCGGCGAACAGCGCCTGGTCGCGCAGGCGTTGCACAAAGGCTTGCACGGTGGCGAGTTGCGCCGCGTCGTGGGTGTAGATGCCCGAGCGGTATTGCGTGCCGATGTCGTTGCCCTGCCGATTCAGGGTGGTGGGGTCGTGCAGGGCGAAGAACACATCGAGCACCGTGTCCAGACTCAGCACATCCGGGTCGAAATCCAGGCGGATGACTTCGGCGTGGCCGGTCTGTCCGGTGCAGACCTCGCGGTAACTGGGGTGCAGCGTCGTGCCGTTGCTGTAGCCGCATTCCACGCTCAGCACGCCGCGCAGCGGGCGATAGGCGGCGTCGAGGCACCAGAAACAGCCGCCGGCGAGGGTGATGCGCTGGGGCAAAGCAGGCAGATGGAAATCGGTCATGGTGCGAGAGTCCGGCATGCGGCAATTTGCCGCGGTCTGGAGATTGTCCAAAGGTGACAAAATCCGCAACTTTTCTATGGCGATTTTCGCCGACAAACCATAGCGGCTGTGTTGCTCGCAATATGAGGAGTTCTTTGATGAATAGTCGCGCTTTGACCCGCCGCCAGGTGCTGGTGATGACTTCCGCCCTGCTGATGCTGGCTACCGCTCCGGCCGCCCTGGCGCAACGCACGGGTGATATTGAAGTGACGCGGGCGCAGGCGCTGCCGTCGATCCCCGGTGCGCGCAATGGCGGCGGATTTCTGACCCTTGTCAACCACGGCAAGACCGATGACAAGATCGTGGCCGCCGCCTCTCCCGTCTGCGGCCATGTCGAGCTGCACACCATGAGCATGGAAAACAACATCATGCGCATGCGCGAGGTCGGCGATATTCCTGTGCCCGCAGGCAAGACCCTGCGCATGCAGCCAGGCAGCGGCTATCACCTGATGTTCATGGATCTGAAAGCTCCACTCAAGGTGGGCGAGATGGTGCCGGTGACGGTGAAATTCGCCAACGGCGGGCAGATGGAACTACAGCTCGAGGTCGAGCCGCGCGACAAGATTGCGGACGACGCGCCGCTGCCCGGCAAGGGGATGCACGGCGGCATGCATTGATACACACGTATCAAAACGAAGCGGGCCGCAATCCTGAAGGAATGCGGCCCGGGGTCCGACAGTCGGGTTTGCTGCCGCCTGTCAAGCTCACGCAGGGATGCATGAGGGGGGTCTAACTACAGTCCGGGTTTGGCCCGGTCTGTTTGCCGAAACAGCCGAACTGCAACGGCGAAACAAAGGTACGCCTCTTGCGCCGCCGTCGTCAAGACGAAACATGACTGGCGCAAAGGGATATGGTTGAATCGGCGCAACAGCCTCTGCGCAAGATCTTGAATTCATGTCAGTTTATTTCGCTGCCGGACGTGCCAGCAGCGCGTCGATCAGGTCTTGCATACGCGTTTTCGCCTGGGCATCGGGGACGATGGCGCGGCCCCATTCGCGCTGGGTCTCGCCGGGCCACTTGTGGGTGGCGTCCAGCCCCATCTTGCCGCCCAGTCCGGATTGCGGCGAAGCGAAGTCCAGATAATCGATCGGCGTGTTGTCCACCAGCACGGTGTCGCGTACCGGGTCCATGCGGGTGGTGATGGCCCAGATCACGTCGTTCCAGTCGCGGATGTTCACATCGTCGTCGGTGACGATGACGAACTTGGTGTAGAGAAACTGCCGCAAAAAACCCCAGATGCCGAACATCACCCGCTTGGCGTGGCCGGCATACGCCTTGCGGATGGACACCACCGCCAGCCGGTAGCTGCAGCCTTCGGGCGGCAGGTAAAAATCCGTGATCTCGGGGTATTGCTTTTGCAGGATGGGGACAAACACCTCGTTGAGCGCCACCCCCAGCACGGCGGGCTCGTCGGGCGGCTTGCCGGTATAGGTGGAGTGGTAGATCGGCTGCTCGCGGTGGGTGATGCGCTCGACCTCGAACACCGGAAACCAGTCCTGCTCGTTGTAATAACCGGTGTGGTCGCCGAACGGACCTTCGAGCGCATGGAGGTAACCGTTTTTTTCCTTCAGCGGCACGCCGGTTTCGCTCTCGCCCTGCCACCCGGTTGCGGCGGGTGGCAAATGTCCTTCGAGCACGATTTCCGCCGAGGCCGGAACCTGCAGATCGAGCCCGACGCAGCGAGCCACCTCGGTGCGTGCTCCGCGCAGCAGGCCGGCAAACTGGTATTCGCTCAGCGTGTCGGGCACAGGCGTGACCGCACCCAGCGTAGTGGCCGGATCGGCGCCCAGCGCCACGGCCACGGGGAAGGGTTGCCCCGGGTTGGCCAGAGCGAATTCCCGGAAATCGAGGGCGCCGCCGCGATGGGTGAGCCAGCGCATGATGAGCTGACGTCGGCCGATGCGCTGCTGGCGGTAAATGCCCAGATTCTGCCGCTTGCGGGGCCGAGGCACGTCTTGCGGGCCTCGCGTGACCACCAGCCCCCAGGTGAGCAGCGGCGCCACGTCGCCCGGCCAGCAGGTCTGCAGCGGCAGGCGGTTCAGATCCACCTCGCTGCCTTGGAGCACGACCTGCTGGCAGGCGGGGCGCGACACCGTGCTCGGGCGCATGTCCCACACCGCCTTGACCAGACGCATCAACTCGCCCGCGTCCTTCATGCCGCGCGGCGGTTCAGGCTCCTTCAGCCGGGCGAGCACTTCGCCGATGCGGCGCAGTTCGCTCACGTCCTGCGCGCCCATGCCCAGTGCCACGCGCTGCGGGGTGCCGAACAGATTGCCCAGAACCGGCATGGCATAGCCCGTCGGGTTTTCAAACAACACGGCCGGGCCACCGCCGCGAAGCAGGGCGTCGCACACCACCGTCATTTCGAGCTGCGGGGACACGGGCTCGGCCGTGCGTCGCAGCAGCGAAAGCGCCTCAAGCTGGGAAAGAAAGTCACGCAGATCCCGGTATTTCATATAACCAATAGAACTGAAAGATAAGACCTTATGCGTTGACCTGGAATAACGACATTCCTAAAATCCGCTCCGTGTTTGCCCTAGTTCCTTAATCCTGAATTCAGGCGGGCAACACACTCGCCCCGAAGCACGCCTTGCCGCGAACACGATACAGATCGAACGCGGCAGTCGATGCAGGCCTGCTGCAAAGGCCGCATCTTAGGCCGTCGGGCTCCCCTGGTGAGCCTGTGCTGTCGGATCTGTGCCCTTGGGAATGGGCGCTGGCTGTCTTCAGACGCCTTCTCCATTCCACTTAGACACAGGAGTGTTCCATGTTGAATGCCATGCAGTCTTCCCTGCCGCGCTTGCGTCGGCTGGTGGGAGGTTTTTGGGAATTGACCCATCAGACCTTGATGATGGTGGGCTTGTTTGTGGTGGCCGGGGGGGCGTATCTGTACTTCCAGCCTCAGGCGATGAGCTCGCTGGACCGCGGCCTCACTCAGTGGGTCATGGCGCGCAAGACGGCGTCTGACGAACTGCGGGCGCTGGCGCAAAAACCGGCCGGTGTTTTGCTGTCTGTGGCGCAGGCCGAGCCCACGCCGGGCGCTGGCCTGCCAGTGCTCACGCCGCAACAGCGCACGGTCTCCAACTGGCTGGCACGGCGCTACAGCATTGCGCCCAATGCCATGGCGCAGTTGGTCAGCGCCGCCTGGACCGTGGGCGGGCAGGAGAAACTCGATCCGCTGCTGATTCTGGCGGTGATGGCGGTCGAGTCTTCCTTCAACCCCTACGCGGCCAGCGGCGTGGGCGCCACCGGTCTCATGCAGGTGATGGCCAATGTGCACCGTGACAAATTCGCGCCTTTCGGCGGCCCGCAGGCCAGCATCGATCCGCTGGTCAATATGCGCGTGGGCGCGCTGGTACTCAAGGACGCGATTCATCGTGGCGGCTCGGTGCGCGCGGGCCTGCGCTACTACGTCGGCGCCACGAACGATGCGAGCGAGGGCGGCTATGCCAGCAAGGTGCTGGCCGAGCAGGCGCAGCTCGAACGGGTGGCGGGCCTGTCGCCCAGGCAGGTCGCCACGCCAATGACGGCCAGCGCGGGGCATATCGCGGCGCCGCAGGAGACCCCGGCCGCACCGAAATCGACGGTGGCCACCGAGCCGTCAACGGTTGAGCCAAAACACGCCTCACTCACCTGACGCGACGCGCTACCATCTTCACCTGCACGACTGGCGATAGAAACCGGCAACATCCGCGGTTTCGAGGTGGGACGAACCACCGGGGAGTGCTGGACTTTAAGCCGTTCGCCTGGGCCAGCGCCATCGCTGTCAATGATCTTCATCAGCCCAGGCTTGCGCCCTTCCACGGCTTGAAGGAAGCCGGCGCGGGCCGTTCAGACGGAAATTCGCCATGTTCGACCGCCGCATCACCCTTGCCCAGACCGATCCCGAGCTCTGGGCCGCCATTCAGTCCGAAAACCAGCGCCAGCAAGACCATATCGAGCTGATTGCCTCGGAAAACTACACCTCGCCCGCCGTCATGCAGGCACAGGGTTCGCAACTCACCAACAAATACGCCGAGGGCTATCCCGGCAAACGCTATTACGGCGGCTGCGAGTTCGTCGACATTGCCGAGCAATTGGCGATCGACCGCGTCAAGCAGCTCTTCGGTGCCGAGGCAGCCAATGTGCAGCCCAATTCCGGCTCGCAGGCCAATCAGGGCGTGTTTTTCGCCCTGCTGCAACCCGGCGACACCCTCATGGGCATGAGTCTGGCCGAGGGCGGCCACCTGACCCACGGCATGGCGCTGAACATGAGCGGCAAGTGGTTCAAGGTGGTGAGCTATGGCCTGAATGCGCAGGAAGAGATCGACTACGACGCGATGGAACGCCTGGCGCACGAGCACAGGCCCAAACTCATCATCGCCGGCGCCAGCGCCTACAGTCTGCGCATCGACTTCGAACGTTTCGCCAAAGTGGCCAAGGCCGTGGGCGCCTACTTCATGGTGGACATGGCGCATTACGCCGGGCTGATCGCCGCCGGCGTCTACCCCAATCCCGTGCCCCATGCCGACGTCGTGACCACCACCACGCACAAGAGCCTGCGCGGCCCGCGCGGCGGGGTGATTCTGATGAAAGAGCAGCATGCCAAAGCCATTAACAGCGCCATCTTTCCGGGCATCCAGGGCGGGCCGCTGATGCATGTGATCGCGGGCAAGGCGGTGGCGTTCAAGGAGGCGCTCGCCCCCGAGTTCAAGGCTTACCAGCAGCAGGTGCTGACCAATGCGCTCGTGCTGGCCGAAACGCTGACGCGGCGCGGCCTGCGCATCGTCAGCGGACGCACCGAATCGCATCTCATGCTGGTGGATCTGCGCTCCAAGCACATCACCGGCAAGGATGCCGAGAAGGTGCTGGGCGAGGCCCACCTCACGGTCAACAAGAATGCCATTCCGAAGGATCCGGAAAAGCCGTTCGTCACTTCAGGCATCCGTGTGGGCTCGCCCGCCATGACCACCCGGGGCTTCAAGGAGGCCGAGGCCGAGAAGACTGCCAACCTGATCGCCGACGTGCTGGACAACCCGCAGGATGCGGCCACGCTGGAGCGGGTGCGCGCCGAGGTGAAAAAGCTGACCGACGCCTTCCCGGTCTATTCCGCCTGAGCGGCAGTCACGCGTCCCAGGGCGGCGGCGGTGAGCGCTGACAGGCGCTCGCGCTGCCGCCCTTTTTCGTCGAAGTTTTCCGCAGCCAGCCAGCGTGTGAAGGCGGCGCGCAGTGCGGGCCATTCGCTGTCGATGATGCTGAACCAGGCGGTGTCGCGGTTGCGGCCCTTGACCACGGCGGCCTGGCGGAAGACGCCCTCGAAGCTGAATCCGAGCCGCAGCGCCGCCTGACGCGAGGCGGCGTTGAGCGCATTGCACTTCCATTCCAGCCGACGGTAGCCCAGCGCAAAAGCCTGATCCATCAGCAGGAACAGGGCTTCGGTTGCCGCGCGCTGGCGTTGCAGCAGCGGCGAGAAATAGAGATGGCCGATCTCGATGCTGCCCGCCGCCGGGGTGATGCGCAAATAACTCGCCAGTCCAGCGGCGCGTGCGGTGCTGGAGTCGATGATGGCAAAGAACAGCGGGTCCTGGCCTAGACAATTGGCCTGCATCCAGGCCTGGTAGTCGAGCGCCGAGGCGAACGGTCCGTAAGGCAGATAGTTCCAGCCGTCGCCGCGGGCATCCAGGGTCTGCGCGGCGTAGAGGTCGGCGGCGTGGCGCTGCGGGTCTGCGTGTTCCAGCGTGCAGGTCGCACCGATCAACGCGGTTCTCGTTGGTGGGGGCGGGGCGGTAAATCCGGGAACGGGCGTGCCGAGTGCAGCGGCGCAAGGGGAATGGGGCATAGGAGCTTGTCGTGCGTTCGGAGTCGGTCGATCGGCCCAGGGTCTCATGAGCGCTCCAGGGCCGGGGGTGTCTGAATTTTTGTGTTCGAGGCGCTGGGAGACTTTTCCACGGCGTCGGTCGGCGCTTGCGACGAACCGAGCGACGCGGTGGGAAAGTCGGTGGTCATCTTACGCAATGGGTCGGGTGAATCGTTCGGCGTAGAGGATGGCGAATTGATTCATGGCCTCCTTCCAGTTGTGCGCCGCGCGGCCCCAGTCGGCCGTGATGTTGCGCAGGGCCAGCCAGATCAGCTTGGCGGCTGCGTCGTCGCTGGGGAAGTGCCCGCGGGTCTTGATGATCTTGCGCAGTCGCGCGTTGATGCTCTCGATCGCGTTTGTGGTGTAGATCACTCGGCGCACCGCCGGCGGGAATGCGAAGAACGGGATCACGCGGTCCCAGGCGCGGCGCCACGCCGACACGACCGTGGGGAACTTCTGGCCCCAGAGGCCCTGCTCGAAGGCGTCGAGCTCGGCCTGCGCCGCCTCGGCACTGGTCGCCGTGTAGATCGGTTTGATCGCCGCGGCCAGTAGCTTGCGGGCGCAGGCCAGGTAGGACACATCGGTGCGCACCTTGCGGGTGTAGACCGGATAGCCGTCGAGCCCGTCGATGCGCGCGCTTGATTTCGCTATCCCAATAATCGCCCTTCACCAGGCGCACCATCAGCCGGTGTCCGCTGCGCCGGGCGAGGTCGATGAGATGGTCGATGACCAAAGGGCCGCGCTTCTGATAGGCCTGCACCACGAAGCCGATGCCGTTCCAGCCCTTGAGCGCTGGGTTGAGGCACAGGGCTTCGAGCAGGTCGAGCGAGAGTTCGAGCCGATCGGCTTCTTCGGCGTCGATATGGATGCCTAAGTCGTCGCGCCGCGCGAGTTCGACCAGCGCGGTCAGGCGCGGCAGTAACTCGTCCATCACCCGCGCATACTGGGCGCGGCTGTAGCGTGGATGCAGGGCGGAGAGTTTGACCGAAAGCCCGGGGCCCTCGAAGATGCCGCGCCCGTGCGAGGCCTTGCCGATGGCGTGCAGCGCCTGCCCGTAGGCGGTGAAGTAGCGCTGCGCATCGGCCTCGGTGATCGCCGCCTCGCCCAGCATGTCGTAGGAGTAGCGAAAGCCTTTTTTCTCCTGCGAGCGGCTGTTGGGCAGCGCCTCGGCAATGGTCTGCCAAGTGACGAACTGCTCGCCCATCAGCCGCATGGCGCGCTGCACGCCTTGGCGGATCAGCGGCTCGCCTCCTTTGCCGATGATTCGCGACAGCGCATAGGCCAAACCCTTCTCGCTGGTGGTCGCCGTGAGCCTGCCAGTCAACATCAGCACCCAGACGGCGGCGTTGACAAACAGCGAGGGCGAGTGGCCGAGATGGGACTGCCAGTGGCCGCGCCGGTCTTGTCGCGCATGAGGGCATCGCGGGTGGCGTTGTCGGGGATGCGCAGCAGCGCTTCCCCTGCGCCCATCTCGCGCCGCGCCCGCACCCCTTCGACCAGTCGCCCGGCGAGTTGGCGTACTGCCGCGCGTTGTGTGGCGTCTGGAATCTGCGCCAGCTCGATCAGCATGGGCAGACATTCCGGCTCAGGCCGATTCCAGGCCGCGGTGATGGCCGCACGCAGATCAGTTTGCGGCAACACGTTCTGCGCCCAGTCCAGAAACTGTGCAGGGTAGGATGCATCGCCCGCGTCGTCATGCGCAGCCAGTGGATGCAACGGGTTTTCAGCCGAGCCGGGTGAAGCGGTGGCGTATTCTCTGCACACTCGAAGTTTTCCACCCTGTTCAAGGTGGCCTTTTTGTAGCCTGTCGTGGATGTAGCCATTTCCATTCCTCGGTTTGCGATTGTTTGCCTGAGGCGCAACCGACGTATCGGGATTGATGCTTATCCCGACGCATTGAGATAAGTCAACTCGCCTTCCGAGAGAAAGCATGCAATGATTGGATTGATGCAACCCAAGGAGCCCAGCCATGCCATCGACCTCCCTACTGCACGACCTGCAGACCCACACCATTTTGTCGGCCCTGCAGCCTGAACAGCTTGGACGACTGCTATCCCATGCCTCCGAGGTGCAGATTCCGGTGGATGGCGTCATTTTTCTGCAGGAACAAGAAGCCGATGCGTTTTACGTCGTGCTCGAGGGCAAGGTACAGATACAGGTGCCTGCGATCAATGGTCCCGGTGTCGACGTCCAGACTCTGGGCAAATGGGATGTGATCGGCTGGTCCTGGCTCATTGCGCCTTACCGCTGGGCCTTCGAAGCCAAGGCGCTCACTCCGGTCACGCTGCTGCGCTTCGACGGCAAGGCCATCCTGAAGGAATGCGAGCACGACACCGACCTGGGCTATGCGCTGATGAAAATTTTCGCCGGGCTCATGTCCGAACGCTTGCACGCCGCCCGGCTGCGCATGATGGAATGTTGGGCGCCGCCCGGCTGGGCGTGATCGAGCGCAGGCGACATACCGTCTGGGTCGGGTTGATCGTGCGCGGCTTGCCGCGCTGAAAAGGCGTTCAGCCTCTCTGCAGACGCAGCAGACTCAGACCGAAGGCGCAGAATACCGAACCCGACACCCGCTGCGGCCAGCCCGAGGCGAACCAGACCTTCAGCCGCCTGCGGGCCATCACGGCCAGTCCCGCGTAGGTGCTCAGCGCCAGCAACGAAATCGCCATGAAGGTCAGCGTAAGGGCCAGATATTGCGGCCCGAGCGGGCGCGAGGCGGTGAGAAACTGCGGAAACAAGGCTGCGATGAACACGATCGCCTTCGGATTGCTCAGCGCCACCATCAAACCCTTGACGTATAACTTGTGCGGTTTGTTCGCATGTCCAGTTTGCATGTGCAGGTTCGATGCAGTCTGCGTGGCCGCGGGACGCTGCGCCGCATTTCGCCATTGCTGCACGCCCAGCCAGATCAGATAGGCCGCCCCCGCGACCTTCACCGCAGTGAAGGCCCATTCGGAGGATTGGAGGACGGCATCCAGCCCCAAGGCGCTGAGTGACGACAGCACCAGCAATCCGCTGATATTGCCCAGCGAAGACAGGATGGCATGCCGCCAGCCATGGTGCATGGCGTTATGGATGGACAGCATGACCGCCGGCCCTGGCGTGAACGCAGCGGCCAGCGCAAAGCTGATGAAGAGCAGGTAAGTCGTCCCGCTGGGCATGGCGACAATGGGTAGTGCGATGCGTGGTGCGATCCGCCGTGCCAATGTGAGGTTTGGTAGGCCGTGCTGGGCTCGAACCAGCGACCAAAGGATTATGAGTCCTCTGCTCTGACCAACTGAGCTAACGGCCCTACTTGTTGGGCGGTGCGGGAATGTAGCGCGCAAAAGGTGACAGTAAAAAGCGACATCTTAGCGGGGGTCAGGGCAGACGTCGGCAAGCGGGGGGGGCTGTCGGACTCGAGGTGCGGAAAGCGAAAAAGGGCGGTGTGGATGCCATGTGGCGGCGGATTTGCCGCCACATGGCCCAAGTTGTGGGGCGTAGCCGCTGCCGCAGGGCGCCGCACCGCTGTTTTGCAGCCGACGTTCCTCAGGTCCGACAGGCTCCTAAAATGCCCCGATGCCTTACGCCCATCTCCGCACCCATACCGAGTACTCCATTGTCGATGGCGCCCTGCGCGTGGACGATATGGTGCCAGCGGCCGTCTGCGACGGGCAGGGGGCGCTGGCGATCACCGATTTCAACAACCTGTTTGCCGCCGTGCGGTTCTACAAGGCCGCGCTGGATGCCGGGGTCAAGCCGATCATCGGCTGCGACGTGCTGCTGGGCAGCGCCCGCCGTCCGGGGCAGTTCACGCGCCTGTTGCTGCTGGTGCAGAACCGAACGGGGTATCTCAACCTCTGTGATTTGCTCAGCCGGGCCTGGCTGCAAAATCAGCAGCGCGGACGCGCCGTGGTGCAGTGGGAATGGCTCGAAGGCGGGCTGGCCGAAGGGCTGATCGCGCTCTCGGGCGCGCATGAAGGCGCCATCGGCGCTGCGCTGCTGCAGGGCGATACGGCCGCCGCGCGCGACTTGGCCAGACAGCACGCCGCCGTGTTCGACGGGCGCTTCTACATCGAATTGCAGCGCAGCGGCCATGCCGCCTGCGAGCCGCATGTACAGGCGGCGGTGCCGCTTGCCGCGGAACTCGGGCTGCCGGTCGTGGCCACGCATCCGGTGCAGTTCCTGCGGCGCGACGATTTCGACGCCCACGAGGCACGGGTTTGCATTGCCGAGGGCGAAACCCTGGGCAACCCGCGCCGCCAGCGCAAGTTCACCGACCAGCAGTATTTCAAGTCGCAGGCCGAGATGGAGGCGCTGTTCGCCGATGTGCCCACGGCGCTGGCCAACACCGTGGCGATTGCGCAGCGCTGCAATCTGGTGCTCGACCTAGGCAGGCCGCAACTGCCGCTGTTTCCCATTCCCGCGGGGATGACGACGACCGAATACTTCCGCCAGCAGGCGCAGGGCGGGCTGGAGCAGCGGTTGGCCGTGCTCTATCCCGATGCCACCCGCCGCGAGGCCGCCCGTGCGCGCTATCAGGAGCGGCTGGAGTACGAGCTGGGCATCATCGCCAGGATGGGCTTCGAGGGCTACTTCCTCATCGTCGCCGACTTCATCAACTGGGCGAAGAACCACGGCTGCCCGGTGGGGCCGGGACGGGGTTCGGGCGCGGGTTCGCTGGTGGCGTACAGCCTGCGCATCACCGACCTCGATCCGCTGGAGTACGCGCTGCTGTTCGAGCGTTTTCTCAACCCGGAGCGGGTGTCGATGCCCGACTTCGACATCGACTTCTGCCAAGAGAACCGCGACCGCGTCATCGACTATGTAAAGGAGAAATACGGCGTCGACGCTGTGTCGCAGATCGCCACCTTCGGCACCATGGCCGCACGCGCAGCGGTGCGCGATGTCGGGCGGGTGCTCGACCTGAGCTACACCTTCTGCGACGGCATCGCCAAGCTCATTCCCGCCAAGCCGGGTCAGCACATCACGATTGCCGATGCGCTCAAGCAGGAGCCCATGCTGGCGCAGCGCTACGAGGAGGAAGAGGAGGTCAGGCAGTTGCTCGATCTCGCCCAGCAACTCGAAGGGTTGCCGCGCAACATCGGCATGCACGCCGGCGGGGTGCTCATCGCGCCGGGCAAGCTCACCGACTTCTGCCCGCTCTACGCGCAGCCGGGCAGCACCGACGCCGTCTCGCAGTACGACAAGGACGATGTCGAAGCCGCCGGGCTGGTGAAATTCGACTTTCTCGGACTGGCCACGCTGACCATACTCGAACTCGGCGCCGAGCTGATCCGCCGCAACCACCCCGAGCGCGCCGGCTTCAAGCTCGAAGACATACCGCTGGACGATGCGGCCAGCTACCAGCTCATGGCCAAGGGCGACACCGTGGCCGTGTTCCAGCTTGAATCGCGCGGCATGCAGGGCATGCTGCGCGACGCGAAGCCCGACCGCTTCGAGGACATCATCGCCCTGGTGGCGCTGTACCGCCCCGGCCCGATGGACCTCATTCCCACCTACTGCGCGCGCAAGGCGGGCAAGGAAGACGTGGTCTACCCCGACCCGCGCATGGCGCCGGTGCTGGAGGAAACCTACGGCATCATGGTCTATCAGGAGCAGGTGATGCAGGTGGCGCAGGTCATCGGCGGCTACTCGCTCGGCGGCGCCGACCTGCTGCGCCGCGCCATGGGCAAGAAAAAACCCGAGGAGATGGCCAAGCACCGCGGCATCTTCGCCGAAGGCGCGGCCAGGAATGGCATCGAGCCGGAGAAGGCCAACGAGATCTTCGACCTGATGGAGAAGTTCGCGGGCTACGGCTTCAACAAATCGCACGCCGCCGCCTACGCCTTGCTCGCCGTGCAGACCGCCTGGATGAAGGCGCATTACCCCGCCGAATTCCTCGCGGCCAACATGAGCATCGCGCTGGACGACACCGACAAGCTCAAGGTGCTGGTGGAAGACGCGCAGGCGCGCGGCATTGCCGTGCTGCCGCCCGATGTGAACGCCTCGCAGTGGCGCTTCGATCCGGTGGACGGCAAGACCATCCGCTACGCGCTGGGGGCCATCAAGGGCAATGGTCAGGGTGCGGTGGAAGCCATGATTGCGGCCCGCCGGGAACGGCCCTTCACCTCGCTGTTCGACTTTGCCGAGCGGGTGGATCGCACCCGCCTGAACAAGCGCGTGCTCGAGGCCCTGGCCAAGGCGGGCGCTTTCGATACCCTGCATCCCGAGCGCGCCGCGGTGCTGGCCGCGGTGGAAACGGCGATGGATTACGCCGCGCAGCGCGAGGCTGCACGCCAGCAAGCCGGGCTGTTCGACCTGTTCGCCGCCGATGCCGCCGATGGCGGACACAACCCGGCGCACGAGCCGTTGCTGCCCGAGGTCGAGCCCTGGGATCTGCGCACCAAGCTCTCCTTTGAGAAAACCGCCATCGGCTACTACCTCAGCGGCCATCTGTTCGACGCCTGCGCCGAGGAGGTGCGGCGCTTCGCCCCGACTGCGCTGATGGATCTGGTGGATTCGCGCGACCCGGTGCTGATCGCCGGCATCGTGAGCGGGGTGCGGCTGGTGCAGTCGCAGCGCGGGCGCATCGCCATCCTCACCCTGGAAGATCGATCGGGCGCAATGGAGATCGTCATCGGCGAAAGCCTGCTCGACACCGTGCGCGACCGCCTGCGCGACGACGCGCTGCTGGTGCTGCGCGGCAAGGCGCAGACCGACCGCTTCAACGGCGGGCTGCGCTTCAACGCCGATGCGGTGTGGACGCTCGAAGAGGCGCGCGCCCGCCTGGGCAAGTCCATCCGCCTGCGGCTCAACGGCAGCAGCACTGCCGAACCGCTGACGGAAATCGCGCGGCAGTACGCCAGTGAAACCGGCTTGCCGCTGCTGCTCGACATCGAACGCGGCGGCGCGCAGGTCAGTCTGCGACTGGACCGCGTGCGTCTGCGTCCCGACGACGAGACACTGGCGGCGCTGCGCGAACTGGCTATGGAGGGCAGGGTGCAGGTCGTTTATGATGAAAACGGAAGGGAGATTTCCAGGGTTGGAGCCTGATCGCAGGCGCGTCGGCTTGTCTGCTTCTGGGTTTTCAACATGACCGCGATACTTGGAGCCATTCGCATGCACACCCTGTTGACCCTGATCGGAATCCTCGCTGTCCTTGCGATTGGCGTGGTCAGTCCTGGCCCCAGCTTCGTCATGGTCGCACGCACGGCGGTCGCCGACTCGCGCCGTGCGGCCATCACCTCCGCGTTCGGTATGGCAAGCGGCGCAGCCGTGTTGTGCGTCGCCGCGTTGCTGGGGCTGCATGCGCTGCTGAGCCAGATCCCGGAACTCTACCTGGCGCTGAAGGTGGGCGGCGGCGGCTATTTGCTGTACTTGGCGTTCAAGGCCTGGCGAGGCGCTGCGGCCCCGCTTGTCCCGCCCGAGGCTGCGTTGTCGTCACAGCCTGGGCGGCGCAGGCATTTTGCGCTGGCAGCCGGCACCATGCTGAGCAACCCCAAGGCTGCAGTGCAGTACGGAGTGATCTTCGCTGCGATGTTGCCGCAGTCGCCGTCTCTCGCGTTGACGCTGCTGTTGCCGCCGGCCGTGTTCCTGCTGGAAGTGTCGTGGTATCTGTTCGTGGCCTTCGCGCTGAGTTCGTCCCGGCCGCGCGACGCGTATCTCAAGGCCAAGGCAGCAATCGATCGCACGGTGGGTTTCGTCCTGGCTTGCCTGGGCATCAGACTCTTGCTGTCCACGCGATGAGCTGCTGAGGGCGGCTTTCTTCCTTTCTTCTTCCCGACGCGGAGTTCAGCCCGGATCGCGCGGCCCGGCCTTGACCAACATGGGCGTCCAGATCTTGCCGTTGCTGTCTGGCGGGAAGCGGTGCACGCGCTCGATGGCGCGCAACACCGCCTGATCCCAGCTCGCCACGCCACTGGAGCGATCGATCTTGGCGGTGAGCACCGTGCCATCCGGCGCCAGGTTGACCAGCACCGTCACCCGCGGATCGCCGGTGATCTGGTTGATTTCAGGGTAAGTCACGTTCTCCCGCACCAGGCTGGCGATGCGCGCCGCATACGCGCCCGATGGCCCGGAGGTGCGCGCCGCCGTGCCCGTGCTGGTGGCCGCGCCGGTGCCCGCCTGCTGCATCAACTGCTTCATGTAATCGTCGCGCGAGGAAGCGGCCAATTGCGCCTGCTGCTGTTCCAGCTTTTTCTGCTTCAACTCGGCCAGCCGCTTTTGTTCCGCGAGTTTTTTCTGCTCGGCCAGTTTTTCCTGGCGCAGTTTTTCTTCCTGCTGCTGTTGGCGTTGTTCGGCGAGCTGTTGTTGCTTGAGTTTTTCTTGCCGCTGCTGCTCGGCCAGGCGCTGTTGTTCCGCGGCGAGCTTTTGCTGCTTTTCCTTGAGCCGCTTTTCGATCAGCGCCTGTTGCTCGGCCTGCTGCTTTTTGAGCGCGGCCTCGCGCTCCTGCTTCAAGACGATGTCGGCCTGTTGCGCCTGCGGCTCGGGCTTGGGCGCGGCGACGGGTTTGGGCGGCGGCGGGGGCGGCGGAGCGGGTTGCGGCTGGGGTTGCGGCGCCTTGCGTTCCATCGGCGCGGTGGGCCGGGGCGCGGCGCGCTGCACCGTGGGTGACCACAGCTCGGCCTCTATCGCTTCGGGCGGATGGCTTTTCCAGTGCACGCCAAAAGCGATGAGGGCGATGAGCAGCAGGTGAAACAGGGCGGCCAGACCAAAGGCGCGCAGCGTGCCGCGCTCGTGCGGTGGCCGCAGCGCAGAAGGGTCGCCCGGAGATAAGCGCGCGGTGTTCATGTGAAAAAAAGCATCAGGACGGATTCGACTGCACGGCCAGGCCCACGCGTTCCACACCGTGTTGTTTGAGCAGATCGAGCGCGCGCATCACCGCGTCGTACTTCACGTTCTTGTCGGCGGCGATCAGCACCGGCATGGTCTGCAGCGTCTGACCTGCCTGCTGCGCAAGTTGTTGCACCGTCTGCGGCAATTGCTTGAGGGCGACGGGCTGCGGTGCGGCATTGGCGGTCTTGCTCTTGGGGTCGCGCAGCGAGACTTCGAGCAGGTCGTCCTTCTGGATGGTGACCTGCACCAGGATGCTGGGCGCCTGCGGCGCATTGCCCACGGTGGGCAGCTTGACCATGGTGGGCGTGATGAGCGGCGCGGTGACCATGAAAATGATCAGCAGCACCAGCATGACATCGATATAGGGCACGACATTGATGTCGGCCAGCGCGCGGCGCGAGCGATGTCCACGACTGCTGGATTGGATGGCGGGCATATCAGAACGCTCCAGGAAACAGCGAACACAGTGAACGTAGGGGCAACATCAGGACTCCCGACGGGCCGCCCCTAGGGAGGCCTGCGCCCCCTCGGGGGGCAGCGAACACAGTGAGCGTGGGGGCAAACATCTCAGCGCGCTCCGCCAAAGCCGGTAGCGGGCCCGGCGCGTCCGGCGCTTGCCGCGGCATTCATTTGCGCCGCAGTGGGGGATGGAGCGCTCTGGCGCTGCAGGATGTTGGAGAACTCCTCGGTGAACGATTCAAAGCGGTTGGCCAGACGGTCGATGTCGCGGGCGAAGAAGTTGTAGGCGATCACCGCGGGAATGGCGGCGAACAGGCCGATGGCGGTGGCCACCAGCGCTTCGGCAATGCCGGGGGCCACCGTGGCCAGCGTCACCTGCTGCAGGTTGGACAGGCCGACGAAGGCGTGCATGATGCCCCACACCGTGCCGAACAGGCCGACATAGGGCGAGACCGATCCGACCGAGGCCAGGAAGGAAAGATTGGCTTCGAGCGCATCCATTTCGCGCTGGAAGGCGGCGCGCATGGCGCGGCGGGCGCCGTCCACCAGGGTGGAGCCGTCGAGCACATGGCGTTCGCGCAGCTTGAGGTATTCACGCATGCCCGAGGCGAAGATGCGCTGCAGCGGGCTACCGTGGCGGCCGATGCTCAGTGCCGATTGGTACAGGTCGTTCAGCCCCGTGCCCGACCAGAATTCCTGCTCGAAATCTTCCGACTTGATGCGCGCCGACTTGATGACGAAATACTTGCGGAAGATCACGGTCCAGCTCGCCAGTGAGACGCAGAGCAGCAGCGCGAGCACGAGCTGCACCACGATGCTGGCGCCGAGCACCATGGACACGATGGAGAAGTTTTGATCCATAGGGAGGTTTGGCTAGGAGTTGTGGGAGGGAGCGGCGCAAAGTGCGCAAGTCCATGCGCAAAGCTGCATTACAACAAATCCCGCAACGGACGGGGGTGGCCCCAGAAAGACAGCGTCGCGGGAGAAAGGTTCACGACAGGGCCGGGCCGCGGTTCAGGACGTTCCTCAAGTCCGACAGGCTCCTAAAGCTGCCGCCCATTGCGTGACACGTTCGTGGACGTCCTTGGGCATGCGTGACGGCCGCAGGGTGGACGCGGCCACGCAGCCCACGCGCACCGTGGCTTCGCACAGCAGCGCGGCGAGCGCGCCACGCTCGTCGCAGCGCCAGGCCTGTTGCGCGACGGTGAGGCTGGCGCTGCCGATGTCCTGCAAGCGAAGCCGGACCTGCAGCGCATCGTCGAGCTTTGCAGGGGCGCTGTAGCGCAGGTGCATCTCGGCCACGACGAACGCCAACCCGGCCTGCGCCGCCAGTTCGGATTGCTCCAGCCCCAGGCTGCGCAGCCACTCGGTGCGCGCGCGCTCGAAAAACTTGAGGTAGTTGGCGTGATAAACGATGCCACCCGCGTCGGTGTCTTCCCAGTACACCCGCACGGGCCAGTGGAAAACGGTCGCGTCTGCCTTCATGCCGCCTTGCGCTCCAGATGGCCGAGCAGTCGGTCGAGGGCTTGCTGCAGGTTGGCGATGCTGTTGGCGTAGCTCAGGCGGAAGTAGCGCTGCGGTTCGGCGGTGCCGAAGTCCTTGCCGGGCACGAGCACCACACCGGTGTCGCGCATGACCTCGAAGCAGAAGTCCCAGCTGTCGGCGCTGTAGGCCGAGCAGTCGGCGTAGACGTAGAAGGCGCCATCGGGCCGCACGGGCACGCGCAGGCCCAGCGCTTCAAGGCCCGGCACGATGAGGTCGCGGCGGCGCTGGAATTCGGCGCGGCGGCGTTCGTATTCGGCCAGCGCGTCGGGCTCGAAGCAGGCCAGCGCGGCATGCTGCGCCACGCTGCTGGCGCAGATGAACAGATTGCCGGCCATGCGCTCCAGCGGGGCGACGAGCTCGGGCGGCACGACCAGCCAACCCAGCCGCCAGCCGGTCATCTGAAAGTATTTGGAAAAGCTGTTGACGGTGATGATGTCGTCGCCCGCGGCCAGCGCGGTGTGGCCATAACCGGCTTCATAGCTCAGGCCCAGATAGATTTCATCGACGATGCTGACTCCACCTCGCCCGCGCACCACGTCGGCGATGCGGCGCAACTCGTCAGGCGCGATGGACGTGCCCGTGGGGTTGGACGGCGAGGCCAGCAGCACCCCGGCAGTCTGCGGCGTCCACGCGGCTTCGACTTCGCTGGCCGTAAGCTGAAAGCGCTGCGCGGCGGGAGCGGGCAGCATGCGTGCCCGGGCACCGGCTGCGGCGACGAAATTCTTGTTGCACGGATAGCTCGGGTCGGGCATGAGCACTTCGTCGCCCGGGTCGAACAGCAGCAGGCTGGCCAGGGTGAGTGCGCCCGAGGCCCCTGCGGTGACGAACACGCGCGCGGGATCAATCGTCACGCCGTGCGCCTGCGCATAGTGCTGCGCGATGCGTTCGCGCAGCGCGGGCAGACCCGGCGCCAGGGTGTAGCCGGTGCGCCCGTCGCGCAGGGCGCGGGTGGCGGCCTCGATGACGGGCTCGGGCGCGGTGAAGTCGGGCTCGCCCACGCTGAGGTGGATCATGCGCCTGCCCTGCGCCTCCCAGACCGTCTGTTGCTCGGCGGCGGCGCGCACCACGTCCATGACGTAGAAGGGTTCGATGGATTGATTGCGTTGGGCTATGCGCATGGCGGCCATTCGAAGGAAATCAGTCTTTGCGCGGCGGGCGCGGGCTGGCGCTGGCGCGCCGGGGGAAAGAAGCGCCTTTCCGTTGCGCCGGGGCCCTGGCCTTGTGGCTGACGGGCACATTCGCGTAGGGGTTGGTCGGCGGGCTCAGGTCGGCGGCGGACGGCTCTTGCGGATGCGACAGGTTGACCGCTTCGACCTCGGACTTGCGCACATCGGCGGCGATGCGGTCGAGCACGCCGTTGACGTATTTGTAGCCGTCGGTGCCGCCGTACACCTTGCCGAGTTCGACCGCTTCGTTGATGACCACGCGGTAGGGCACGTCGAGATGGCGCTGCAGCTCGAAAGCGCCCATCAGCAGCAGGGCGTGTTCTACCGGCGAAAGCTCGCTGGTCTGGCGGTCGATGTGCGGCTGGATCAGGCCGTCGAGCGCACCGGCCTCGGCCAGCGCGCCATGCAGCAAAGACTGAAAGTGGTCGTCATCGAGCTTGATGGTGGGATAGCGCTCGTGCAGAAAGGCTTCGATGGCGCCCGCATCGCTGCCGGCGAGCAGCCATTCGTAAATGCCTTGGAACGCGAGTTCGCGCGACTTGCGCCGCGCGCTTTTGGGGGCGGTGGATGCGGTCATGCGTCTTCGTCGTCGTTGTCGCTGATGTCGATGAACAGATTGGCCATTTCCACGGCGACGCGGGCGCATTCGGCGCCCTTGTCGATGCGGGCTTCGGCCTGCGCTTCGTTTTCCACGGTGAGCACGCCGTTGGCCACCGGCATGTTGTAGTCGAGCGCCACCTGAGCGATGCCGGCCGCGCTGGTGTTGCAGACGACTTCGAAGTGATAGGTGTCGCCGCGGATGACGCAGCCGATGGCAATGAGCGCATCGAAGGCCTCGCTCTCGGCCAGTGCCTGCAGCATCAGCGGCAGTTCCAGCGCACCGGGGACGGTATAAAGCCCGATGTCGTCCTCGTTCACGCCCAGTCGCTGGAGTTCGTCGAGGCAGGACTGGGTGAGCCGGTCGGTCAGCGCGGTGTTGAAGCGGGCCTGCACCACGCCAATGCGCAGATCGCGGCCGTCGAGTTGTTCGGAAAGAATGCGATTCTGGACGTTTTGCATGGCGTGGAGGGCGTGAAGCAGCTTTGGGGTGGTCGGGAAGGGCGCCGCGACGCGGTACCCGGGCACACAGCTTACGCGCTGGGCGTGGCGGTGCAGCGAGTTTGCGGCGCGGACTCGAATCCCTGGATTTCCAGGCCATAGCCCGCCATGCTGGGCATTTTTCGCGCCGGCCCGAGCAGCCGCATCTGCCGCACGCCCAGATCGCGCAGGATCTGGGCGCCGATGCCGTAGTCGCGCAAGGCTGAGACGCCGGATTTCGGTGGAGTCGGCGCGGGTTCGCGCAGACGTTCGAACTGGATTTGCAGTTGCTGCGCCGATTCGCCGCAGTTGAGCAGCACGGCCACACCACTGCCTTCCTGGACGATGCGCTGCAGAGCCTGCGGCAGATTCCAGGAATGGCGCTGGCATTCGCTGTCGAGCAGGTCGAGGACGGACAGCGGCTCGTGCACGCGCACCAGCGGCGCGCTCTGGCCGGCCAGAGCGCCATGCACCAGCGCGAGATGCAGGCCATGACCGGCACGATCGGTATAGGCCACGCAGCGCATGGGTCCGAAAGGAGTTTGCATCGCCTGTTCGCCGACTCGCTGCACCAGCGATTCGGTACGGCTGCGGTATTCGATGAGATCGGCGATGGCGCCGATTTTCAGATCGTGCTGCGCGGCGAAGCGTTCGAGATCGGGCAGCCGGGCCATGGTGCCGTCGGCGTTCATCACCTCGCAGATCACGGCGGCGGGCTCCAGTCCGGCCAGGGCCGCGAGGTCGCATCCGGCCTCGGTATGACCGGCGCGCATGAGCACGCCGCCTTCGGCAGCCATGAGCGGGAAGACGTGGCCCGGCTGCACGAGGTCGCTGGGTTTGGCGTTGCGCGCCACGGCGGCCTGCACGGTGCGCGCACGGTCGGCCGCCGAGATCCCCGTGGTCACGCCTTCGGCGGCCTCGATGGACGCGGTGAACGCTGTGCCGTGCGATGCGCCGTTGCGCTCGACCATATGCCTGAGGCCGAGTTGCGCGCAGCGCTGCGCGGTGAGCGTGAGGCAGATCAGACCGCGCGCATGCGTGGCCATGAAATTGATCGCCTGCGGGGTGATGTGCTCGGCGGCGATGACCAGATCGCCTTCGTTTTCGCGGTCTTCCTCGTCGACCAGGATGACCATGCGCCCGGCCTTGAGCTCGGCAATGATGTCGGGAACGGGGGACAGGGGCATGATGGGCGACGCTGCTGAAAAGCTCACCATTCTAAAAGCGCCTCGCCCGGCGCGCCTGTGCCACCTGCCTTGTCAGAACTCGTAGCGCCCGAAGAAAAATGCGACGTTGCCGTTGTTGAGTTTGTTGTTCACCTTGGGAATGAAGGTGCCGTAGATCGAGAAGCGCCCCACGCGCAGCGACAGCAGCGGCAGCGCGATGGGAAAGGGGATGTTGTTGAAAATGTCGGCGCGCGAGGTCACGGCCAGGGTGTAGCCCAGCCCGACGCCCACCGGCGAGTCGTTGAAATAGCGCCATTGATACGCATAGCCGACCACGGGCTCGGCATTCCAGTGCGAGTCGGAAAAGACCATGGCGTACACCATGTCTTCATTGCCGTCGGCGTGGACGCGGTGCCGCCCCCAGCCGACGCCCCAGGCATGGCTGTTGAGCGTTGCGCGCTTGGCTGCGGTGTAGGTGCCGGGATCGTGCCAGGTGTAGCCGCTGAAATACAGGTCGTCCTGCCCGGTGCGAGCGGTATCGACCGCGGCGTTCCAGGTGGTTTGCGCCCAGGCCGACACGTCGTTCAGGCCGAGCGCCCAGCTCGGGCTGGGCAGCAGCGCCAGCCAGACAAGAGCCATCAGGGGAAACAGGCTGGATCGGAGCGGTTTCATGCGCGCCACAGGTTTACGCGATACGGCAAGTGCTCTGGGAAGCCTGAAAGTATGCAGCAGCAGGAGGCACCGTGGCTGTGAGCGTTTGCAAGGGAAGAAGGCTGATTCATGGGCTGATCGGTGCACTGACGCGGGCGATCAATCGGCCCTGTTGCAGCACGAGCAGGGTGTTTTCGGGCAGGGGTTCCCAATCTTCCGGCGTGAGGGGCACGCTGGCCAGCATCACGGCGGGCGCGGGCTTGTCGTCGTGGCCTTGGACGTGCACCCCAGAGGCGCGCATTTGATGCGCACTCGCGGCTTCGCGCATGAGCAGGTGCAGGCCTGGAACCCAGGCGTTGTCCGGATGGCTGCGGCGCCGATGCGCGTGGGCGAACAGCAGATCACCGTCGGTGTACAGGAAGTTGGCCGGGCCGAGCGCGCGCAAACGGGCGGCGAAATCCCGGACCACTTCGATGCGGCGCTTGAGGTCGCCGCTTTCCCCCGTTGCATCGAGCCCTTGCAGCGATTGCATCAGCGCATAGAACGCATGTTCCGAATCGGTCTGGCCCATCGGGCGGTGCGCCGCATGCGCCAGTGGAAGCTTTTGCTCGATGTCGGGCAGATCGCCGTTGTGCGCAAAGATGTGGCGGCGGCCGAACAGTTCGCGGGCGAAAGGCTGGGTGTTGACCAGCGTCACCGGGCCACGCGAGGCGCGGCGGATGTGTGCGATGACCAGGGGGCTGTGAAAATCGTGCCTTTCCAGCACGGGGACGAAGGCGCTGGTCAGCGCGGGTTGGGCTTCGCGCAGCACATGGGCATCCTCCCCTTCGTAATACGCCGCGCCCCAGCCATCGGGATTGGCTGCGTGCGGCCCGCCGTGGCGGGCGAATTCACGAAAGGCAAACCGCACCCGCGCGGGCACGCGGCTGGAGTAGGCGAACAGCTCACACATCTTTGTAGTCCTCAGGCGCGCCCAGCATGCGCTCGACATAACGGGCGATGAGGTCGATTTCGAGATTCACCGCCGCACCCTGATGCAGCTTGTGCAGATTGGTGTGCTGCAGGGTGTGCGGAATGAGGTTGATGCTGACGCGGCATTGCCCCGGCAGGTCTGCGACGCGGTTGACCGTCAGGCTGACGCCGTTGACCACGATGGAACCCTTGTAGGCGAAGAATTTGCCTAAAGCGGGCGGCGCGTCCACTTCCAGCAGCCAGGATTCGCCGACGGGCTCGAAGGTCGCTACTCGACCGACGCCGTCCACATGCCCGGTGACCAGATGACCACCGAGCTTGGTCGACAGCGAGACCGACTGCTCCAGATTGACCAGCGACCCCGGTGTGTCCAGCCCCGTGGTGCGCGCCAGGCTTTCTGCCGAGATGTCGAAGGCGAACCCGTCAGGCCGAAGGTCGACTACCGTCATGCAGGCGCCGCTGACGGCGATGCTCTCGCCGAGTTGAATGCCCTGCAGCCAGGCGGGATCGACCTGCAGGCGCACGCGCCTGCCGTGACCTGCTTCGGGACCGAGGGGGGTGACGCTGGCGATGCGGCCGACTGTGGTGATGAGTCCGGTGAACATGACGGGTCAGGGTGAGAAGGTGGAGGAGGAAGAGCAAAAGCGGGCGAGGATGCGCAGATCGTCGCCGACAGGGTCGACGGCATGCCAGCGCAGCGCGAGCCCTTCGGTCAGGTGCTGATACGGCCCCAGCGCCGCCAGCCCCGCGCCCTGGCCGAGCAACAGCGGCGCAAGATACAGCAGTAATTCGTCGACCACGCCGGCGCGCAGCAGCGAGCCGTTGAGCTTTTCCCCCGCCTCGCAGTGCAATTCGTTGATGCCGCGCCGGCCGAGAACCCGCATCAGCGCGCGCAGATCGGTCTTGCCCGGCTTGTCCGGGTCGGCGGGCAGGGCGATGTCCTGCAGGTCGAGCGCGGCGCTGGCTGTGCCGCGCAATGCCGCCAGCCGCGGGGCGGCCAGCTCGGGCGGCAGGGCGTGGACGATCCACAGCGGCGAAGCGGCGTTTTGCAACAGGCGCGCAGTCGGCGGGCATTCCAGGCGGCTGTCGATGACGATGCGCACGGGCTGGCGCGGCGTGGACACCGAGCGCACATCGAGCTGCGGATCGTCGGCGCGCACCGTGCCCAGCCCGGTGAGCACGGCGCAGGCGCGAGCGCGCCAGTGATGACCGTCGGCGCGCGCCGCCTCGCCGGTGATCCACTGGCTTGCCCCATTGGGCAGGGCGGTGACGCCGTCGAGCGAGGCGGCCACCTTCAGCCGCACCCAGGGCGTGCCGCGCACCATGCGCGAGATGAAGCCGAGGTTGATCTCGCGCGACTCGTCGGCGAACAGGCCGACATCGACCTGGACACCGGCCTCGCGCAAACGCTGCAATCCCTGGCCCGCCACCAGCGGGTTGGGATCGACCAGCGCGGCGACCACCCGGGCCACGCCCTGAGTGGCCAGCAGATCGGCGCAGGGCGGCGTGCGGCCATGGTGTGCGCAGGGCTCCAGCGTGACGTAGGCGGTGGCGCCCTGCACGTCGTGGCCGCGCTCCCAGGCCTGTTTCACCGCCTGGACTTCGGCGTGGTCCTGCCCCGCCGCCTGCGTGGCGCCTTCGCCCAGCACATGACCGCCTCGCACCAGCACGCAGCCCACGCGCGGATTGGGGCTGGTACGGTACATCGCGCCGCGCGCCAGATCGAGCGCCCGGCGCATGTGGCGCCGATCCTCGTCGCTGAATGAAACCTCGGTTGCGCTCACTGGACTACCCTCCTCGCTACGCTCGACCCTCCAAGGGAGTTGAACGCTCCCTTCGGGCGGCCGGGCGGGGGCGCTCATGCCGTGCTTTTGCCACGCAGTGGCCTGGAAGCAGGCGACGCGGGCTGCACCTCCTGCAGCACGTCGAGAAACTGGCTCAGATCCTTGAAGCTGTGATAGACGGAGGCAAAGCGGACATAGGCGATGCCGTCGAGAGCGCGCAATTCCTCCATCACCCAGATGCCGATCTGCGCCGAGGGCAGTTCGCGTGCTCCGCTTTGCAGCAGTTGCTGTTCGACATGCCCGATGGCGGTGTCCACCGCCTCGGCGCTGACGGGCCGCTTGCGCAAGGCCAGCAGGAAGGAGGCGCGGAGTTTGTTGCGGTCGTATTCGGTGCGCCGCCCATCCTTTTTCACGATCACCGGAAAGCTGACCTCGGCGCGCTCATACGTGGTGAAGCGCTTGTCGCAATGGCCGCAGCGCCGCCGCCTGCGCAGCGCGGCGCCGTCTTCCACGTCGCGGGTTTCGATCACCTGCGTGTCGTCGCTTTGGCAAAAAGGGCATTTCATGGCGGCGTGAGCAATGGATAAACGCTCCATTATTCACGCAGTGCGGGGTTTTCGCGCCTCTTCGGGTGTTTGCTGCGTGGCAAGGCCGGCGACGCGGCGGCTACACTGCCCGGCGATGAAAAATCTGGTTCTTCTCATTTCCGGGCGCGGCAGCAATATGCAGTCCATTCTTCAGGCCGAGCGCGAGCAGCGCTGGGGGGCGAACGTGCGCGCGGTCATCAGCAACCGGGCCGATGCCAAAGGCCTGGAGATCGCCCGCGCCTACGGCGTGCCCACGCAGGTGATCGCGCACGCCGATTTTCCCAGCCGTGAAGCGTTCGACCATGCGCTCGCCGAAGCCCTTGCCGCGCTGGAGCCCGATGTGATTGCGCTGTGCGGATTCATGCGGGTGCTGGGTGCGGAGTTGGTCGAGCGCTTTGCTGGCCGCCTGGTGAATATCCACCCTTCGCTGCTGCCGGCTTTCCCGGGCCTGCACACCCATGCCCGCGCTCTCGAAGAGGGGGTGAAATGGCATGGCGCCACCGTACATCTGGTCAGCCATGCGCTCGATCACGGGCCGATCCTGGAGCAGGCCGTCGTTCCGGTGCTCGATGGGGATACCGAGCAGACGCTGGCCGCGCGGGTGTTGATCGAGGAGCATCGCATCTACCCGGCCGTCGTGCGCGCACTGCTCGAAGGGCGGGTGCAGGTCGACGGCCTGCGCACCCGCATCCATCCGGCCGCCGATTCTTCACCTTGATTGAAAGAGCGCCATGAAACCGCGTGATCTGCTCTACACCGCACGCGACGTGCTGCGCGAGATGCTGCGCTTCGACGCTGCCGCCGATGCCGTGTTGGCGCGGCTGTTTCGCGCCAGGCCGCAACTGGGCAAGGCCGATCGCCAGGTACTGGCCGACACGCTCTATCAGGTGCTGCGGCATCTGCGCCTGTTTCAGACGCTTGCCGCGTCAGATGAGAGCATCGGCGGCGCCATGGAACTGCGGCTGGCCATTCTGGGGTGGTCGGGCAACGCGCAATCGCTGCACGCCGCGCTTTCTCCCGAGCAGCTCGAATGGCGCAAACGTCTGCTGGCACAGGATGCGATGGCGCTGCCCGAGGCGGTGCGCTGGAGTCTGCCGGAGTGGCTGGCTGTCGCCTTGCAGGCCCACTACGGCGCGGAATACGCCGCGCTGGCACAGTCGCTGTTGCGCCCCGCGCCGCTGGATTTGCGGGTGAATGTGCACAAAGCGCGACGCGAGGCCGTGCTCGATGTGTTCGCCCGTCTGGGTCTGCCCGCGCGCGTCACGCCCTACTCGCCCTGGGGCATCCGGCTGGAGGGCAAACCCGCCTTGCAGGATCTCACCGTGTTCCGCGAAGGCTGGGTGGAAGTGCAGGACGAGGGCAGTCAGTTGCTCGCCGTGCTGCTGGCGCCGCGGCGCGGCGAAATGGTGGTCGATTTCTGCGCCGGGGCGGGCGGCAAGACGCTGGCGCTGGGGGCGATGATGCGCAGCACGGGCCGACTCTATGCCTTCGACGTCGCCGATTACCGCCTGGCCAAGCTCAAACCCCGCTTGCTTCGCAGCGGGCTGTCCAACGTCTATCCGGTGGCCATTGCGCACGAACGCGATGAGCGAGTCAAGCGTCTGGCGGGCAAGATGGACCGGGTACTGGTGGATGCGCCGTGTTCCGGCTTGGGCACCTTGCGACGTAATCCAGACATGAAATGGCGGCAGAAACCGGAAGATATTTCCGAGTTGACGACAAAACAAGCCAATATCCTGCAATCTGCAGCAACGCTGCTGAAGCCGGGCGGGCGCTTGGTGTACGCCACCTGCAGCATCCTGCCGGAAGAAAACAGCGGCATCGTCAACGCCTTTCTGTCCGCGCATCCCGATTTCGAACGCATTCCCGCAGATGCAGTGCTGCGTCAGCAAGGCGTAGAGGGCGAGAATCTGGTGACCCAGGGCGATTTACAGTTGCTGCCCAATCGCCATGCCACCGACGGCTTTTACGCGGCCGTGCTCCAGAGGCGTCCCGCTTCTTCCTCGGGGGGGTGAGGTCGATGTCGCTATGACGGGTTGACAAAACTGCGAGTTGACAAGGGCATCGCGTTTGCCCTGAGCGCGCCGCGCCGAGCAGGGTCGATAATCCATGCAACTTTCGCCGGCGGCGAAGTTCCAACGGGTTCGTGTCAATCTGAAAGTTTCTGATGTTTGATGTTTTTTTGACTTGGGCCGCACAGGGTTTTTTGCGTGCATCGTGGTGGCAAATCGTACTGTTTGCGCTTATCACCACGCACATCACCATTGCGTCCGTCACCATTTTTCTGCACCGCGCCCAGGCGCACCGGGCGCTGGAATTGCATCCTGCAGCGTCGCACTTTTTCCGTTTCTGGCTGTGGTTCAGCACGGGCATGGTCACCAAGGAATGGGTGGCGATTCACCGCAAGCATCACGCCAGGTGCGAGACGGTCGACGACCCGCACAGTCCGGTCACTCGCGGCATCGACACGGTGCTGTTGCGCGGCGCCGAGTTGTATCGAACCGAATCGAAAAACGCCGAAACCCTGAGCAAATTCGGCCGCGGCACTCCCGACGACTGGTTGGAGCGCAACGTTTATTCCCGGTTTGCCTGGCAGGGCGTCGGGCTGTTGCTCATTCTCGACGTGCTGATGTTTGGCGCCATAGGCGCCACGGTGTGGGCCGTGCAGATGTTGTGGATTCCGATCTGGGCGGCCGGAGTGATCAACGGCCTCGGTCATTGGTGGGGCTATCGCAACTTTTCCGTGCGGGATCGCAGCCATAACATCCTGCCCTGGGGCCTGCTGATCGGTGGCGAGGAGCTGCACAACAACCACCACACCTATCCCACCTCGGCGAAACTGTCGGTCAAATGGTGGGAGTTCGATATCGGCTGGGCCTATATCCGCGCTTTGTCCTTGGTCGGTTTGGCCAAGCCGCGCAAGCTGCCTCCGCAGTTCCGACTGGGCGAGGTGCGTGCCGAGGTCGATCAATTCACCCTGCAGGCCGTCATCGCCAATCGCTACGAGGTGATGGCGCGCTATGCGACAGGGCTGAAATCCACGCTCAAGGTGGAACTCGCGCGGGCGGCGGAGCAGGGCACGGCCAGCAATCTGCCCGCCTTGCGTGCAGCCAGGCGCTGGATCGCTGTGGAGCGCGAGATTCTGTGTGAACGCACTCGTGCTTTGGTGGATGCCGCGGCCAACGCCAGCCCGAACCTGGGTAAGCTGCTGCGCATGCGCGAGGAACTCAAGGCCGTGTGGGAACAGACGAATCTGAATGCCGAGCAGTTGCGCCTCAAGCTGCAAGACTGGTGCCATCGCGCCGAAGACAGCGGCGTGGCCGCGCTCAAGGAGTTGTCGCTGCGGATGCGGCGTTATGCCCCGGCTGAGGTCTGAACGCACCCGGGAGGCAGTCTGGGGGGATGCACCCAAGAAAAATCCGCCGTGCTGTCCGTACCCACTGAAGGTTTGCGGACAGCACGGCGGATCGTCGTTTCCAGGGGGCAGATCGACTTATTTGATCTTGCCTTCCTTGTAATTCACGTGTTTGCGCGCGACCGGATCGAATTTCATGATTTCGATCTTTTCCGGGGTGGTGCGCTTGTTCTTGGTGGTGGTGTAGAAATGGCCGGTGCCCGCAGAGGATTCCAGCTTGATTTTTTCGCGTCCGCCTTTGGTTGCCATAGTGGGCTCCGTGCAGTTCCAGGAGATAAAGAAAAAGGGCGAGAGGAAGAAGATGCGATCGGATTTTGGCGATCAGATCTCGCCGCGCGCGCGCAGCTCGGCCAGCACCACGTCGATGCCTTTTTTGTCAATGGTGCGCAAGCCCGAGCTCGTCACGCGCAGGCGCACGAAGCGGTTCTCGCTTTCCACCCAGAAACGGCGATATTGCAGATTGGGCAGGAAACGGCGTTTGGTCTTGTTGTTCGCGTGGGACACATTGTTCCCGACCATCGGCCCTTTACCTGTCACTTGACACACTCGTGCCATGGCACACCTCGAAATTGTGTAGAACAAAAGCTAAAGATTATAGCCGGAAAGATTTGCCTGTCCACGGCTTTCCTGGGCGGACAGGAGCAGGCCGACCCAGGGGGCAACCCAATGGGCAACTCTCCAGTGGGCAACACAAGGGCCGTCTCGGGGCATCAGGACTGCGCATTCTCCAGATAGCGCTGCGCATCCAGCGCAGCCATGCAGCCGGTGCCCGCGCTGGTGATCGCCTGGCGGTAGACGTGGTCCTGCACGTCGCCTGCGGCGAACACGCCGGGCGCGCTGGTGGCGGTGGCCATGCCTTCATTGCCGCCGCGGGTGATGAGGTAGCCGTCCTTCATGTCGAGCTGGCCCTTGAAGATATCGGTGTTGGGCTGATGGCCGATGGCGATGAAGCAGCCGCTCAGCGCGATGTCTTCGGTTGTCCCGGTCTGGCTGTTGCGGATGCGCACGCCGGTCACGCCGCCATCGTCGCCCAGAACCTCCTGTACTTCGCTCCAGAGCTTGAGCTCGACCTTGCCTTCAGCGGCGCGTGCCATGAGCTTGTCGATCAGGATGGGTTCGGCGCGGAATTTGTCGCGGCGATGGATCACGGTCACCTTGCTGGCGATATTGGCCAGATAGAGGGCCTCCTCGACGGCGGTATTGCCGCCGCCCACGACGCACACCGGCTGGTTGCGATAGAAAAAGCCGTCGCAGGTGGCGCAACCGGAGACGCCCTTGCCCATGAAGGCCTGTTCGCTGGGCAGGCCGAGGTATTTGGCCGAGGCGCCGGTGGCGATGATCAGCGCGTCGCAGGTGTAGACGCCGCTGTCGCCTTCGAGTCGGATGGGCTTTTCGCTCAAATGAGCGGTGTGGATGTGGTCGAACACGATCTCGGTGTTGAACCGTTCGGCATGTGCCTGGAAGCGCGCCATCAGGTCGGGCCCCTGCACGCCGTTCACATCGGCGGGCCAGTTGTCGACTTCGGTGGTCGTCATGAGCTGGCCCCCCTGTGCCAGACCGGTGATGAGCAGCGGGTTCAGATTGGCGCGGGCGGCATAGATCGCAGCGCTGTAACCGGCCGGGCCCGAGCCCAGAATGAGCACTTTGGCGTGTTTGGATGTCATGATGTGTGAGAAACTTGAGTCTTGAGCGAATGGGAAAAGGGAAAGCGCCCGCCGTGCCGTTCGCAGCTTGGGTCTGCGATACGCGACCACACGCGACCGCACAATACGTAAGATTTTAGGAGCGCTTGGCGTTGAACGTTGCTTCGAGGCCCATTCCTGTCGGCTCCCGCCCATCATTCGCACCCACCCGGCAGATTCGCAAACTGGAGAAACTGATGTCGCAAATCACCGATATAGACCTGGTTCGGCGCGTGCCGCTGTTTGCCGTGCTCACCGAATCGCAGGCCTGGGCGATTTCGCAGTCCATCGTCAAGCGGCGCTACAAGCGCGGGGAAAACATCGTCGAGCAGGGCAGCAAGTCCAACGCCCTGTTCATCCTGCTCTCAGGCCGGGCGCGGGTGATCAGCATGGACGCCAAGGGCCGAGAAGTCATCATCGCCGTGCTGCATCCTGGCGACTACATCGGGGAGATGAGTCTGATCGACGGCGAGCCGCACAGCGCCACGGTGCAGGCCGAGGTGCAGACCGACGTGATGATGCTCGGCCGCGTGGCCTTTCTGCAGTGCCTGCCCGAGAACACCAGCATGTCCTTTGCCATCATGCGCGGGCTGGCGCTGCGCCTGCGCCGGGCCGACCGCAAGATTGAATCTCTGGCGTTGATGGATGTCTATGGGCGTGTGGCGCGCGCGCTGATGGAACTCACCGATGTGATGCAGGACGAGCACATCATCCGCAACAAGCTCTCGCGCCAGGATCTGGCCAAGATGGTGGGCGCCTCGCGTGAAATGGTCAGCCGCGTGATGAAAGACTTTGAACAGCAGGGCTTCGTGGTCGAGCGCGAGGATGGCAGTATGCTGATCCGCGAACACCTGGCCAGCTTGCTGTGATGCGTGTATGCCAAAAATCGATACACGACGCCGCCCCTCCACGACCGCCTCCCGCTCCGAGCCGCGCAGTCGCCTGCAGCGTTTTTTTGGCGAGGTGCGCCTGACCGCCGCCTTCATCGGCTGGATCTTGCTCAGCCTGAGCTTGCTGAGCTTTCACAAGTCCGATCCCTCGTGGTCCAGTTCCGGCGTAGATGGGCATGTGGCCAACTGGGTCGGCGTGGCGGGGGCCTGGTTTTCCGATGTGGCCTATTTCCTGCTCGGTTTTTCGGCGCTCTGGTTGATTCCTCTGGGACTGTACGGCTTGCTGCTCATGTGGCGCAACACCCAGGCGCAGGCGCCTGCCGCCGAGGAGCAAACGCCCGTGAGCAGGTGGCGCAGACTGCAGCCGCTGGCGGCTGCAGCGGGCCTGCTGCTGTTGCCGCTCTCCAGTGCTGCGCTGGAGTCGATGCGACTTTGGAGCCTGGCCCCCGCTCTGCCGGGCGAAGCCGGTGGTTTGCTCGGGCATGGCCTTGGAATCGCGGTCGATACCTTGCTGGGCGACACCGGCGGCACCCTGGTGCTGCTGGCGATTTTTCTGTTTTCACTGAGCTGGGTGGGGCATTTTTCCTGGGCAGACGCTGCCGAGCGGGTGGGCGGCTGGATCGAGCGGCTGTGGACCTGGCAGCGCGATCGCCGCGGGCGCGAAGACGACGTGCAGGCGGGCCGGCAGGCCATGCAGGAGCGCGAGAAGGAAGTCGAGCTGCAGCGCCCGCTGGTGGAGGAGCGCGAGGTGTTGGCCCCTGTGCTCATCGAGCCTTCGGTGGGTTCCGTGCCGCCATCTCCGCGCGTGCTCAAGGAAAAGCAGCAGCCGCTGTTCCACGAACTGCCCGATTCGGCGCTGCCTGCCCTGAGTCTGCTCGATCTGGTGCCTGCGGCGCAGGCCGAGACCGTCAGCCACGAAACCCTGGAGTTCACTTCGCGGCTGATCGAGAAAAAGCTCAAGGATTTCGGCGTGGAGGTGCGCGTGGTGGCGGCTTACCCCGGCCCGGTGATCACGCGCTATGAAGTGGAGCCGGCCACCGGCGTGAAGGGCGCGCAGATCGTCAACCTGTCGCGCGACCTGGCGCGCGCGCTGTCGCTGGTGAGCATCCGCGTGGTCGAAACCATCCCCGGCAAGAACACCATGGCGCTGGAATTGCCCAATGCCAAGCGGCAGACCATCAAGCTGTCGGAGATTCTGGGTTCGAACAATTATCACGAAGCCGCGTCGATGCTGACCCTGGGGCTGGGCAAGGACATCGTGGGCAACCCGGTGGTGGCCGATCTGGCCAAGATGCCCCACCTGCTGGTGGCCGGCACCACCGGCTCGGGCAAGTCGGTGGGCGTCAACGCCATGATCCTGAGTCTGCTGTACAAGGCGGAGCCCGGCGACGTGCGGCTGATCCTGATCGATCCGAAAATGCTCGAGCTCAGCGTGTACGACGGCATTTCGCATCTGCTCGCGCCCGTGGTGACCGACATGAAACAGGCGGCGCAGGCACTGAACTGGTGCGTGGGCGAAATGGAGCGGCGCTACAAGCTCATGAGCAAGCTCGGCGTGCGCAACCTGGCGGGGTACAACAACAAGGTGCAGGAGGCGCGCGCGCGCGGCGAGCCGCTGACCAACCCGTTCAGCCTCACGCCCGAGTCGCCCGAGCCGCTGGAAAAGCTGCCGCACATCGTCATCGTCATCGACGAACTGGCCGATCTGATGATGGTGGTGGGCAAGAAGATCGAGGAGCTCATCGCCCGTCTGGCGCAGAAGGCGCGGGCTTCGGGCATCCATCTCATCCTGGCCACCCAGCGCCCCAGCGTGGACGTGATCACCGGGCTGATCAAGGCCAACATCCCCACCCGCATCGCCTTCCAGGTATCGAGCAAGATCGATTCGCGCACCATCCTCGACCAGATGGGCGCGGAGAGTCTGCTGGGCATGGGCGACATGCTTTACCTGCCGCCCGGCTCGGGCATGCCGCAGCGGGTGCACGGCGCCTTCGTCAGCGACGCCGAAGTGCACCGCGTGGTCGAAGACATCAAGAGCCGCGGCGGGCCGAACTATCTCGACGGCATTCTCACCGGCGAGGAAGATCTCGACGGGGCTGGCGCGGCTGCAGGTGCGGGCAATGCGGATGGCGAGAGCGACCCGCTCTACGATCAGGCCGTGCAGATCGTGCTGCAGCACCGCAAGGCGTCGATCTCTCTGGTGCAGCGTCATCTGCGCATCGGCTACAACCGTTCCGCCAGACTGCTGGAGCAGATGGAGCAATCCGGGCTGGTATCGGCGCTGACCGCCAACGGCAACCGCGACATCCTGGTGCCGGTGCGGTCGGAGTGACTCTGTGACACGGCGCTCACCCTGAATGGAATTCTTGAAAGACCGAATGATGACGTCCATGAACACGCGCTGGTGCACCTCGCTGATGCGGCTTTTTCTCGCCGGCGGACTGCTCGTGGCCAGCCTGCACGCGGCCTTCGCGGCCAGTTCGGTGCAACTGCTCGAACAGTGGCTGCAGCAGACGCGGGGCGGCAGCGCCCAGTTCACACAGACCGTGAGCAATCCCAAAGGCCCGGCGCAGGCGCCGGCTTCCGGGCGGTTCGCGTTCGAACGTCCCGATCGGTTTCGCTGGGACTACACCCAGCCCTATGCCCAGGTCATCGTCAGCGACGGCAGGCAGCTCTGGACGTATGACCACGACCTCGACCAGGTGACGATCACCCCGGTCACACAGGCGTTCAAGGGCACGCCGGCCGCGATCTTCGCCGGAACCGACCTGACCCGGCTGTTCACCCTGCAGGCCCAGCCCGATGCGGGCGGTCTGCAATGGGTGCAGGCCACGCCCAAGGCCAAGGACAGCAATTTCGACTGGATCCGCATCGGACTGCGCAACACGACCCAGGGCCCGGAAGTCGCCGAGCTTCAGTTGCGCGATGCCTTCGGCCAGATTTCCACCCTGCGCTTTACCGCCATCCAGCGCAACCCGACCTTCGCGCCCGGCAGTTTCCGCTTCACCCCGCCCAAGGGGGCTTCGGTCATCAGCCAGCCATGAGCAGCAGCCCTGGGCTGTTCGACGACGCGGAACTGCCCGCGCCCGTCCGCCCGCCTTCAGCGTCTAAGCTTGCACCCGCCGCCAATGCGCCACTGGCCGAACGCCTGCGCCCGCATCATCTGGACGAAGTGGTGGGCCAGCGCCACTTGCTCGGGCCCGGCAAGCCGCTGCGCGTGGCGTTTGAAACCCGGCGGTTGCACTCCATGTTGTTCTGGGGGCCGCCGGGCGTGGGCAAGACCACGCTGGCGCGCTTGATGGCCGACGCCTTCGACGCTGATTTCCTGCCCCTTTCGGCTGTGCTCGCCGGGGTGAAGGACATCCGCGATGCCGTCGCCCAGGCGCAGGCCGCGCTGCAGCGGGAGCGCTCGACCATCGTGTTCGTCGACGAGGTGCACCGCTTCAACAAGAGCCAGCAGGACGCCTTTCTGCCGCATGTCGAATCGGGCCTGTTCACCTTCATCGGTGCGACCACCGAGAACCCGTCGTTCGAGGTCAACAGCGCCCTGCTGTCGCGCGCCGTGGTGTATGTGCTCGAACCGCTGGACGCCGACGATCTGCGCTTGCTGATGCAGCGCGCGCTGGCGGGCAGTGCGGTCCAGAGCATCGAGGTCGCGGCGCAGGAAAGGCTCATTCGGCATGCCGACGGCGATGCCCGGAGGCTACTGGGGGCGCTCGAACTGGCGCTGCAGGCCGCAGTGCGCGCCGAGCAATCACTGCTCACCGCCGAACTGCTGGAACAAACCCTGGGCGCAACCCTGTTGCGCTTCGACAAGGGGGGCGAGCAGACCTATGACCTGATCTCGGCGCTGCACAAATCGGTGCGCGGGTCGGATGTCGACGCCTCGCTCTACTGGTTCGCGCGCATGCTCGAAGGCGGCGCCGATCCCCGCTATCTGGCCCGACGGCTGATCCGCATGGCGGTGGAAGACATCGGTCTGGCCGACCCCAAGGCGCTCACCCTGGCGTTGGAGGCCGCTCAGACCTACGAGCGCCTGGGCAGTCCGGAGGGCGAGCTGGCGCTGGCCGAGGTGGTGGTCTATCTGGCCGTCACCCCCAAGTCGAACGCGGTTTACAAGGCCTACAACGCCGCACGCGCGTTTGCACGCGAGCACGGCACGCAGCCGGTGCCGCTGCGCCTGCGCAACGCGCCCACCCGGTTGATGAAAAATCTGGGTTATGGTCGGGACTATCGCTATGCCCACGACGAGCCCGATGCTTTTGCCGCGGGGGAAAGCTATTTTCCCGACGACATGGCGCCGCCGCGCTTCTATCAGCCCACCTCGCGCGGGGTGGAAGAGCGCATCGCCCGGCGCCTGCACGATCTGGCCGAGCGCAATACCCAGGGCAGTGTGGTGTCGCCTTCTCGTTCGGATGACGACAAAGGGGCGGTTGACTAAACCCATCTCAAACCGCGGGTTGACCCGGTGCAGGGTGGCCCGAGGCAGGCGGTTATCATCGCGCCAGCCAAAAAACAGGGGGTCAGGATAGCCCGGCCTCCAGACATACCCATGAAGCCTGTTCACCCCCACCCGGCAGCGCCATGCCCGGGTGCCGCTGCGCCCAAGAGACGCACCGTCCCTTGCGCGCGCGGCGGCGTTTCCATTTCCCGCAAAAGCCAGGACGCACTCAACCCGTGCGGCAGCTCCGGCACGCGCTTTGCTTATCAAACCGCTTCATTTGTTTCACCTCGGCCGCTCCACAAGAGTCCGGCCGTCACTCACTAGCCATCCGCTCGTCAGGAGATCACAGGTATGGATATTTTTCTTCAACAGATCGTCAACGGTCTGGTCTTGGGCAGCATGTATGCCCTGATCGCTCTCGGTTACACCATGGTGTACGGCATCGTCAACCTCATCAATTTTGCGCATGGGGACGTGATGATGGTCGGGGCGCTCACGGCCTACAGTGTGTTCAAGCTGCTCGATCATGTCGCGCCGCATATGCCGGGCTGGCTCGTGTTGGTCATCGCTTTGGTCATCGCCATGCTGGCCACCGGAGTGCTCAATTACTTCATCGAGCGCATTGCCTACCGGCCCTTGCGCAATGCGCCCAAGCTGGCGCCGCTGATCACGGCCATCGGCATGTCCATCCTGCTCGAAACGCTGGCCATGATCATCTGGGGGCGCGATTACAAGGTATTCCCATCCGGGCTGCTGCCGAGCAATGTGATCGATGTCGGCGGTATCGTCATCACGCCGGTGCAGATCATGATTCTGGTGGTCACCGCCGTGCTGCTGGCGGGGCTGACCTGGCTGATCAACCACACCAAGCTGGGCCGGGCGATGCGCGCTACGGCGGAAAACCCGCGTGTGGCCTCGCTCATGGGGGTGAATCCCAACTTCGTTATCTCCTCGGCCTTCGTGATCGGCGCCATGCTCGCGGCCATTGCCGGGATGATGTGGTTTGCCAACTTCGCCACGGCCAACTTCTACATGGGCTTCACGCCGGGTTTGAAGGCGTTTACCGCGGCGGTGCTGGGCGGCATCGGCAATCTTTCGGGGGCCATGCTGGGCGGCATTCTGCTGGGGCTGATCGAGGTGCTGGGCGCGGGCTATATCGGCACGCTGACCGGCGGGGTGTTCGGCAGCAACTACCAGGACATCTTTGCCTTCATCGTGCTGATTCTGGTGCTGACCCTGCGCCCGCAAGGCCTGCTGGGTGAGCGCGTGGCCGATCGCGCCTGAGGAGACCGAACATGAACCAACAAAAGAACTGGATGTGGGTCGTCGCGGGCGCCGCCGCACTCATCGCACTGCCGATGGTGCTGCAGATCGCGGGCGACGCCTGGGTGCGGATCGCGGCGTTCGCCATGCTCTACATCATGCTGGCGCTGGGGCTGAACATCGTGGTCGGCCTGGCTGGGCTGCTCGATCTGGGCTATATCGCGTTCTATGCGGTGGGGGCGTATCTGTACGCGCTGCTGTCGTCCAACCAGCTCACGAGCAATTTCGATGCGCTGGGGGCAATGTTTCCCAACGGTTTCGATGTGTCGATCTGGCTGGTCGTTCCGATGGCCGCGGCGCTTGCGGCCGGAGCGGGCATCGCCCTGGGTACGCCGGTGCTCAGGCTGCGCGGCGACTATCTGGCCATCGTGACGCTGGGCTTCGGCGAGATCATCCGCATTTTCATGAACAACCTGAATGCGCCGGTGAACATCACCAACGGGCCGCAGGGCATTTCGGGGATTCACGGTATCCGGTTGTTCGGCTGGGATCTGAACCACAACATCGACCTTGGCAATCTCACCATTTCGTCGGTGGCGCAGTATTACTACCTGTTCCTGCTGCTGGTGGTGGGCGTGGTGATTCTGAGCTACCGCCTGCAGGACTCGCGCATCGGCCGCGCCTGGATGGCGATGCGCGAAGATGAAATCGCCGCCAAGGCCATGGGCATCAACACCCGCAACATGAAGCTGCTGGCGTTTTCGATGGGGGCGACTTTCGGGGGCGTGGCTGGGGTGATGTTCTCGGCTTTCCAGGGCTTTGTGTCGCCCGAGTCGTTCTCGTTGCTGGAGTCCATCATCGTGCTGGCCATGGTGGTGATCGGCGGCATGGGGCACATTCCCGGGGTCATCCTCGGTGCGGTGCTGCTGTCGGTGCTGCCTGAAGCGCTGCGCTATATGGGTTTCATCTCCGACTGGCAGCAGCATGCCTTCGGCCATGTGTATGTCGACAGCGGCATTCTGCGTCAGCTCATCTACGCCCTGGCCATGATCATCATCATGATCATGCGGCCCAAGGGCCTGTGGCCGGCGCCCGAGCATGGCAAGAGCTTCAGCAAGCTGCCCACTCCGCTGCAGGAAGGAGGCAAGGCATGAGCGAGACTTCAGTTTTGCGCGTGAGCGGCGCATCAAAACGCTTTGGCGGCCTGCAGGCCCTGAGCGATGTCGGCATCCAGATCGATCATGGCCAGATCTATGGCTTGATCGGCCCCAACGGGGCGGGAAAGACCACGTTCTTCAATGTCATCACCGGGCTGTATCCGCCGGATTCGGGCGATTTCATCCTGGCGGGCAAGCCTTACAAACCGGCCGCGGTGCATCAGGTGGCGCGCGAGGGCATTGCGCGCACGTTCCAGAACATCCGCCTGTTCCCGGACATGACGGCGCTGGAAAACGTGATGGTGGGGCGCCACGTGCGCACCAACAGCGCGCTCATCGGCGCGGTGTTTCGCACCCGGCATTTCCGCGAAGAGGAGCAGTCCATCCGTGACCGCGCCCGCGAGCTGCTGGCCTATGTGGGCATCGAGCGGTATGCCGATTTTCGCGCGCGCACGCTGTCGTATGGCGACCAGCGCCGTCTGGAAATCGCCCGCGCCCTGGCGACCGATCCGCAGTTGCTGGCGCTCGACGAGCCCGCCGCCGGAATGAACGCCACGGAAAAGCTGCAGTTGCGCGAACTGCTCAGCGCGATCCAGAAGGACGGCCGCACCATTCTCATCATCGAACACGATGTGAAGCTGGTCATGGGTCTGTGCGACCGCGTGACCGTGCTCGATTACGGCAAGATCATCGCCGAGGGCGTGCCCGCCGAAGTGCAGAAGAATCCGAAAGTCATCGAAGCCTATCTGGGCGCAGGGGAGCACTGAGCATGTCCGAAACCGTACTCAAAATCACCGGCCTGCGCGTCTCTTACGGCGGCATCCAGGCGGTCAAGGGGGTTGACCTCGAAGTGCGCAAGGGCGAACTGGTCAGCCTCATCGGCGCCAATGGCGCGGGCAAGACCACTACCCTCAAGGCCATCACCGGACTGCAGCCCATCACCGACGGCGAAGTGCACTATGCGGGCCGCACCATCAATGGTCAGGGCGCCTACGAGCTGGTACGTCAGGGCCTGTGCATGGTGCCGGAGGGGCGCGGGGTGTTCACCCGCATGACCATCCAGGAAAACCTGCAGATGGGCGCCTACACCCGCAACGACAAGGAGATCGACAGCGACATCGACAAGGTCTACGGCATCTTCCCGCGCCTCAAGGAGCGCCGCGACCAGCTCGCCGGCACCATGTCGGGCGGGGAGCAGCAGATGCTGGCGATGGGCCGGGCGCTGATGAGCCGTCCGCAGGTGCTGTTGCTCGACGAGCCGTCGATGGGGCTGTCGCCCATCATGGTGGACAAGATTTTCGAAGTGGTCGAAGACATTTCCAGGCAGGGTGTGACCATATTGCTGGTGGAGCAAAATGCCAAGCGCGCGCTCGGTCTGGCCGATCGCGGTTACGTCATGGACTCGGGTCAGGTCACCATGACCGGCCCGGCCGACGAATTGCTGCACGACCCGCGCGTGCGGGCGGCTTATCTGGGGGAATGAGCGTGGGCGAATGAGCGCTTCGCCGATCAAAAAGGGCCTGAAAAAACAGGCCCTTTTCCTTTTTGATGGTGCGCCCGATTTCAGGCCTTTGCTCCCGCCTTGTCGGCCTCGGTGGTGAAGGCGTCGGCGAAAAAGGCGTCTTCTGGAAGCCTGCACTGGCTGGTGAAATCGCGCTGCGCGGCCTCGACCATGACCGGGGCGCCGCAGGCGTAGACCGCATGACCGGACAGGTCGGGCCAGTCGGCCATCACCGCCTGATGGACCAAGCCGGTGCGCCCGCTCCAGTCGGCGTCCGCTTCGGAGAGCACGGGAATGAAGCGCAGACGCGGCATGGCCGCGCATTGCCGCACCGCCCAGTCGTACAGGTAAAGGTCTTGCTGCTTGCGACCGCCCCAGTACAGCGTGACCTCGCGCGAGTCGGCGTTGGCCTGCATTTGTTCGAGCATGGCCTTGATCGGTGCGAAACCCGTGCCGGAGGCGAGAAAGATGATCGGCTTGTTCTGCGGGTCGTCGCGCAGGAAAAAGCTGCCGAACGGCCCCTCGATGCGTTGGATCTCCTTCTCTTTCATGGCAGTGAACACATGATCGGTGAACTTGCCGCCCGGCATATGGCGCAGATGCAACTCGATCTGCGGCGCTTCGCTCGGTGCGTTGGCCATGGAGTAGCTGCGCCGCGTGCCACCTGGTAGCAGGAACTGGATGTATTGCCCCGCTCGCCAGCGCAGCGGATCGGCTGCAGGTAGTTGCAGCATGACCCGCACCACATCGGGGGCGAGGTGTTCGATGCGGCTGACCCGGGCCGGCATTTTTTTTACTGCAAACTCGCCCGCGCCGACCACTTCATGGCTTTCGATCACGACATCGCTGAGCGCCTTGGCGCGGCAGGCGAGAATGAAGCCCTGCGCGCGCTCGGCTTCGCTCAGCGCCTTGAGTTGGTGCACACCCAGCTCGATCTCGCCCTGGAGCAGCTTGCATTTGCATGCACCGCAGACGCCGTCCTGACAGCCGTAGGGCAGGCCGACCGATTGGCGAATCGCGGCTGCGAGCAGGGTTTCATCGCCCTCGGCGGTGTATTGATGGCCGCTGGGCTCAACGGTGACTTGATGACTCATGAGAGAACAAGGATGAGGTGGAAACTGTGAACGATCATTCTGGGCGCGGCCGACCCCGGCTGCTCATCGTGGGCTGTGGCGACATCGGCCTGCGGGTGGCGGCCCTGGCGCGCGGACGCTACCGCCTGCTGGCGCTGACTTCCTCGCCCCAGCGATTGGAGAGCTTGCGCGCCGCAGGCATCGTGCCCATCGTCGGTCATCTCGACCAGCCCGAAACCCTGTGGCGTCTCGCCCAGCTTGCCCCCCAGCGGGTGCTGATGCTGGCCCCGCCGGGCGACACGTTTGGCGCGCGCGATCTGCGCAGTCGCCACCTGATTTCCAGACTGAAACAGTCGGGCATCTTATCTGGCTCCGGGAAAAAAACCTTGCGCGTGGTCTATGCCAGCACGACAGGGGTGTATGGCGATTGCCAGGGCGAGCAGGCGCCCGAGACGCGCCCATGCCAACCCGAAACCGAGCGCGCACAGCGCCGCTGCGATGCCGAGCGCCAGTGGAGACGCGCGGGCGTGCAGCACCGCTGGCGCGTGGGTGTGCTGCGCATCCCCGGTATTTACGACGGCGGGGCGCGTTCTCCCCGCGCGCGGCTGGAGTGCGGCCTGCCGGTGCTGACGCCCGCTGAGGACGTTTATACCAACCACATTCACGCCGATGATCTGGCGCGGCTGTGCCTGCTGGCGCTGGAGCGCGCCTTGCCGGGGCGGGTTTACAACGTCTGCGACGACAGCACGCTGCGCATGGGAGACTACTTCGATCTCGCCGCCGATCTGTATGGGTTGCCGCGCCCCCCGCGCGTGCCCCGCGCCGAGGCGCAGGCGGCGGGCTTGAGCCCGATGATGCTCAGTTTCATGCGCGAGTCCAGACGGCTGGACAACACGCGCATGAAAGCCGAGCTCGGCGCCCGCCTGCGCTACCCCGATGTGGCGCTGGGGCTGCGCGCTGGGCAAGCTCGATAGATCAATGCGTCTGCTGGCTGTTTTCCGGCAGTTGCAGCGTGGGCAGGGGGCGCACGGTTTCCACCAAGATCAGCGGGCCGTCGTCGAGCCTGGGCGCGGGCTTGCGTTCACGCGGCACATGAATGGGCGCGGGTTGCGCGGCCAATTCTTGCTGCACGCGGCGGATGGCTTCGGCGTTGGACTGCACCCATTGCAGTCCGGCGGCCTGCACCGTGGACTGCAGGGCTTCGACCGGCAGCACATAGGCGGCAGTCTCCAGAACCGCCGCGGTTTGGACTGCGGGTGTCGCCCCAGCGGCTTTTTCGACCGCTTCGACGATCAGAAATGAGGATGCAGCCGCCGCGGGTTCGGGCTCGGCTGCGACGAGCGGCGCTTCTTCGGGTGAAGGAGCGGCGGAAGCAACGACGGGCGCGGGAAGATCGGTCGGCGCTTCGGGCGCGGGAACCGGCGGTGTTCGCTCTTCCAGCGCGGGCGCAGCGGAGGTTTCCACGGCGCCCAGTGCCAGCGGGGCAGCCAGCGAGCCGAAACTGCGGCCCGTCGTTTCGCCTGCGTCGGTATCGGCAACGGCCTCGGTCGGTTCGACGCTCGGACTACCGTTTTCGTCGACGGCGGCGCCTTCGCGGCGTCCCCCACGGCGGCCACGACCGCGACGATTGCGCGATTTGCGCTCAGTCTGCGCTTCGTTGCCCGCGCCTTCGGTCAGCATCGGAGCGGCTTGGGCATCGCCGTCGGCCACGGCCTGGGTTTCGACGGCCTGAGCGCCGATCCGTTCGGCTTCAGGTGCGGCCTCGACAGGCTCGCGACGCGGACGGCGGCTGCTGCCTCGCCCGTTTGTTGATGCACGTTCGGCGGTATCCGTGACCCCTTCTTCGGCGGGTACCCGAATTTGATCGGCTGTGGCCTGCGTGCTTTCCTTGCGGGCTGCGGTTTCTTCCGGACTGCGCTCGCGTTTGGCGCGCTCGGTCTGGCCCCGTTGACCACGAGGCGTCCGGTTGCGTGGGTTGGCACCTTCTTCTGTCACAGGCTCGGCAGCATCGACGCTGCTGGCCGGGGTGCCTCGTTGCCGGTTTTCACCCTGGCTTTCGCGCTGGCGGTCACGGCCGCCGCGACGGCGGTTGCCGTTCTGGCCGGAAGCCGTGCGCGTTCCGCTGCCGCTTTGCCCTTGCGCCTTGGTCAGCGCGGGCGTGGCCGGTTGCGCGGCAACCGGGGCCTGTGTTGCGGTGGCTGCGGGTTGAGTTTCGGCAGAAAACAGACGCTTGACCCAGCCAAAGAAACCGCCACCAGCCGCGGCGCCCGCAGCAACCGGGGCCGTGCTTGTGGCGATGGCCGGGGCGGGTGCCGGGGCCGGCGTCTTGTCTGCGGCCGGGGCGGGCATCACCGGGGCCGGGCCTTCCGGAGTGATGCCGCGCACCAGGGCTTCCTGGCGCGGACGCGGCTCTTTTTCACGGCGGGTGATCGCGGTGTCTTCCTCGATTTCTTCGGCCATCTTGTAGCTGGTGGGCAGATTCTCGAGACGAGGATCGTCGTGCTTGAGGCGTTCGAGCTTGTAGTTGGGCGTGTCGAGGTGCTTGTTGGGGATCAGCAGTACCGACAGGCGCTGGCGCAGCTCGATCTTGGTGATCTCGGCGCGCTTCTCATTGAGCAGGAAGGAGGCGACTTCCACCGGCACCTGCACATGCACGGCAGCGGTGCCTTCCTTCATCGCCTCTTCCTGGATGATGCGCAGGATCTGCAGCGCGCTGGACTCGGTATCGCGTATATGGCCGGTGCCATTGCAGCGCGGGCAGGTGACGTAAGCGCCTTCCGACAGGGCGGGGCGCAGGCGCTGGCGCGAGAGTTCGAGCAGGCCGAACTTGGAGATCTTGCTCACCTGCACGCGGGCGCGGTCCTGGCGCAGCGCGTCGCGCAGGCGGTCTTCGACGGCGCGCTGGTTGCGCGGCTCTTCCATGTCGATGAAGTCGACGACGATCAGGCCGCCGAGGTCGCGCAGCCGCATCTGCCGCGCGATCTCGTCGGCGGCTTCGAGGTTGGTGCGTAGCGCCGTTTCTTCGATGGCGTTGCCGCGGGTGGAGCGCGCGGAGTTGACGTCCACCGCGACCAGCGCCTCGGTGTGGTCGATGACGATGGCCCCGCCCGCGGGCAGATTGACGGTGCGCGAATAGGCGGTCTCGATCTGCTGCTCGATCTGGAAACGCGAGAACAGCGGCAGATCATCCCGGTAGCGCTTGACGCGCTCGACCGTGTCGGGCATGACGTGCAGCATGAACTGCCGCGCCTGCTCGAACACGTCCTCGGTGTCGATCAGGATTTCGCCGATGTCGCTGGTGAAATAGTCGCGGATGGCGCGGATGACCAGCGACGATTCCTGGTAGATCAGGAAAGCGCCTTTCTGCGTTTCCGAGGCGTCGCGGATCGCGCTCCACAGCTTGAGCAGATAGTTCAAGTCCCACTGCAGCTCTTCCGCGCTGCGGCCGATGCCGGCGGTGCGCGCGATCAGGCTCATGCCTTCGGGGTGCTGGAGCTGGTCCATCACCTCGCGCAGTTCCTGACGGTCTTCGCCCTCGATGCGGCGGCTCACGCCGCCGCCGCGCGGGTTGTTGGGCATGAGCACCAGGTAGCGCCCGGCCAGCGAGATGATGGTGGTCAGCGCAGCGCCCTTGTTGCCGCGCTCTTCCTTTTCCACCTGCACCAGCATTTCCTGACCCTCGCGGATCACGTCCTGAATGCGGGCCTGCGACGGCGAAACACCCTCCTTGAAATACTGCCGCGAGATTTCCTTGAACGGCAGAAAGCCGTGGCGCTCTTCACCGTAGTCGACGAAGCAGGCTTCGAGCGAGGGCTCGACGCGAGTGACGACGGCCTTGTAGATATTGCCCTTGCGCTGTTCGCGCCCGGCCTGTTCGATATCGATGTCGAGCAGTTTCTGCCCATCGACGATGGCCACGCGCAATTCTTCCGACTGCGTGGCGTTGAACAACATGCGTTTCATTTCAAAGCTCCTGGCCGCATGGCGGCCGATACAAAGCAGGCGCTCAAGGCGCCCCCATGCGTTGACCTCCGGAGCCAAACCAGGTCGGGTTTGCCGCTGATGCGCAGCACGCCCGGCGGGCAGAATCAGACCGTGCTCATGCAAAAGCCTCCGCCCATCGGTCTGCCTCGGCGCGCGTCGTCTTTGCGAGGCCGGGCGTTTGGCCTCGGCGTGACGATGCGCCGGCTGTTGCAGCGCTCAGGCGCAACAGCGGGAGAGGAGAGGTTTCGCGGCAGGTGGGCACAAGCAGATTTCGCCAGCAACGAAAGCACGCAGCGCAGGGTCAGCGCTGAGAGGCGGTCGAGGGCGAAGAGTCGATTCAAGGGTTTCAGATCCGGGATGGCAAAGCCAGACGGTGGTCGCGGGCGACAAACGCATAGGCGCGACGGCATCATTCAGGCTTTGGGCCAACGCTCATTTCGATGAAGTCTGTCCGGGTTGCCCCGACGGGAATCGGTTGCGCGGCAAAACGGGGCCGAGTGAAGCTGAATCTAAAATGACAGCCTGGCCAAGGCAGATTCGTCGATTTCGAGACGGCCCGGATCGGGTGATGTACGCAACCCCGGCTGCAATCGCGATACGAAACAATTGCGACACGAAACAATCGCGGCACGAAAACCTGTCAGGAGGCAGACTGTCCATTCTTGGCACGTCGCGCCGATGCGGCTTGTCAACTGCACGCAACTTCGCGGAAATATTGCCAAAATTCGTTCTTCCAACTTCACGACTTCACGCCTGATTATATGCACACCGCGCCTTCCCCTCAGGTTCGACTCCTCCAGGTCGGTGACGCAGGTGAAGGGCAGCGGCTGGACAACTTTCTCGCACGTCACCTCAAGGGGGTGCCGCGCAGCCATATTCATCGCATCGTGCGCTCGGGCGAAGTCAGGGTCAACGGCGGCCGGGCCCGAGCCGAGCAGAAGCTGCAGTCCAGCGATCTGGTGCGGATTCCTCCGGTGCGCGTGGCGCAGCCGGATGCACCGCGCAGCGCCCCGGCGCTGCAGTTTCCCATCGTTTTCGAGGATGACCATCTGCTGGCGATCAACAAACCCGAAGGCGTGGCGGTACATGGCGGATCGGGGGTGAGCTTCGGGGTGATCGAGGCCCTGCGCGCGGCGCGGCCCACGGCGAAGTTCCTCGAACTGGTGCACCGGCTCGACCGCGATACTTCCGGCCTGCTGCTCATCGCCAAGAAGCGCAGCGCCCTGACGGCGCTGCACGCCGCGTTGCGCGAGCGCCATGCCGACAAACGCTACCTCGCGCTGGTCGCCGGGCTGTGGACACGTGGTGCGGTGATGATTGAGGCGCCGCTGCATAAATACCTGCTCGCTGGCGGTGAGCGGCGCGTGCGCGTGGACGCGCAGCAAGGGCAGGAGTCGCGCACCCAGTTTCGTCTTCAGGAACAGTTTGCGCTGCCCAACCTGGAGCCGTGGGGTGGGTTGAGCCTGATGCAGGCGCGGCTGCTGACTGGGCGCACCCATCAGATCCGCGTGCATCTGGCGCACTGCGGGCATCCCATCGTCGGCGACGACAAATACGGGGATGACAGCCTCAACGCCCTGCTGGCGCGGGGTCAGGCGGGCGTGCCGCCCTTGCGGCGCATGTTTTTGCACGCCGAGTCGCTGGCGATTGCGCATCCTGCGAGCGGCGAGCGGCTGGAACTGCGCGCGCCCCTGCCTGAGAACTGCGTGCAGTGGCTTCATCGTTTGCGGGCACAATGCGCGCAGTCCTGAACCACTGAATTTCCGCTCGCACCATGCATCGACAGAACTATGACCTGATTGTGTTCGACTGGGACGGCACGCTGATGGATTCCACAGCGGCCATCACCGGGGCGATCCAGCAGGCTTGCCAAGACCTGGGGCTGACCGTTCCCAGTCGCGAGGCGGCGTCCTACGTCATCGGCCTCGGGCTGGAAGACGCCCTGCGGCATGCCGCGCCCGATTTGCCGCCTTCCGACTATCCCAAGCTGGCTGCGGCCTATCGCAAGCACTATTTCGCACTGGACGGTGAGTTGGTGCTGTTCGACGGGGCGCTGGATTTGCTGCATGAACTCAAATCGGCCGGTTACAACCTGGCGGTGGCCACCGGAAAGTCGCGTATCGGACTGGCACGGGCGATGGACCGGCCCGAGCTGCGCGGCCTGTTCGACGCCACCCGCACCGCGGATGAGACCTTTTCCAAGCCGCACCCGGCCATGCTGCTTGAGATCATGGCCGAACTCGCCAGCCCGCCACAGCGCACCGTGATGGTGGGTGACACCACGCACGATCTGCAAATGGCGCTCAATGCGCAGTGCGATGCCATCGGTGTGAGCTACGGCGCACACGACGCGGCCCGGCTCGAAACGCTGTCCCCAGCCGGGCTGGTGCATTCTGTCGCGGAATTGCAGGGCTTTCTCACCCAGCACGGGTGATCGGGGTTCCGGCGATTCGAGCAGCGCCGGAACCCCGGCGGTTTACATCTGCGGACGCATCACGTTCGGGATGTTGACCGCAGGCGTTTGCACCGACGGCACGTTCACACTCGGGGTGTTCACCACCGGCACGCTGATCGCTGGCGTCTGTACCGACGGGACGTTCACGCTGGGGGTGTTGATTGCCGGGATGTTGACCGCAGGCGTTTGCACCGACGGCACGTTCACACTCGGGGTGTTCACCACCGGCACGCTGATCGCTGGCGTCTGCACCGACGGCACGTTCACGCTGGGGGTGTTGACTGCGGGCACAGTGATCGCAGGTGTGACCGTGGAGGGTACGTTGACGGCGGGAGCCTGGGCCGAGGGGATTTGCGCAGCGGTTTGCGCGCCCTGGTTCTGGGTCGATGTATTCACCTGACTCGGAGCGCCTGTACGGGTCTGCACCGTATTGCGTTGTTGCACCTCATGACGCGATTGCGCGCCAGTAGCCTCTATGGAGGAAGTCTGCACGGCGTTTCCAGAGCCTGTGCCGCTCTGTACCGAGGTGCGGGTCTGCGCCGAAGTCGAGGTATTGGCGGTACCTGCCGAGGTCGTGGCATTTGTCTTGGTTTGGGTCTGCGAATCGATCGTGCGCGTCGTGGCGGTGGTCAGAGTTTGTCCGTCCTGCGCGGCGCTTACGGCGGTTTGCGCGTAGGCGAGTCCGATGGACAGCGAAGCGGCTGCAATGGCAGCGGACAGAATGGTGAGGGTACGGGTCTTGGACATGATGTTCTCCTGAAAGAGAGGGTGGGTTGCTTCACGCTAGTGGGAAAAATTACTACAAGCGCTTGGGTCTATAATAGTGGCAAAATTTCCCACGTCAACTGCACCCGCATCGTTTTATCCTGTGTCCATGTCCGACGCTCTCAAATCCGCCGCGCTGTCCATCCTGCGGCCCTTCGTGCGCTATCTCATCACGCAGGGCTGGACTTATGGCGCTCTGGCCGAACTGCTCAAATTTGTCTATGTGGGCGAAGTCATCGCGCTCGACCAGCGCGAGGGCAAACCCGTACCGACAGACAGCCGGGTGAGCCTGCTCAGCGGCATCCATCGCAAGGAAGTGCGGCGTCTGCGCGAGGAATTGCAGGGCGGATCGGGTGAGATCGCTCTGCGGCATGGCGCCAATATGTCGGCGCAGGTCGTGGCCGCCTGGGTGGCCTGCGAGGCTTATCGAGATGCGCAGGGCGCGCCGCGCGATCTGCCCCTGCGGGCGGCGGATGAGGCAGTCAGCTTCGAAAAACTGGTGCGGCTGGTCAAGGCGGACATGCGCCCGCGTACCGTGCTCGATGAACTGCTGCGCGCCGGCGTCGTGGCGCAGCAGGATGACGTGGTGAAGCTGGTGCGCAGCGGCTATGTCTCCGATCTGCCCGAGGACAGACTGGCCTTCATGGGCGCGCACATCGGCGATCATTTGCGCGCCACGGTGCACAACCTGGAGGGAAGAACGCCTGCCTTTCTGGAGCAATCGGTGTATTTCGACCATCTGCCGCCTGCCGTGCCGGACGAGGTGCGCGGCGATCTGCGGCAACTTGGCGAGGAGGTGTTGCAGGAGGCTTATCAACGCATTGCGCGGGCCGAAAAAGCCGCGCAGTCTGATCTGTCCACGGCGCCGGAAACCCGCAGCAAACGCCTGCGCCTCGGGGTTTATTACTACGAAGACGACATGCCCGCAGACCCTTCGGACGGAGCGAAGCAATGAAAACCCTAATCCGGGCCGGGTGGTCCGTGCTGCGTTTGCTGGGCGCAGCGTGCATCGGGCTGACGCTCGGTCTGGCGGTGTCGATCGCGGCGACGCCGGGCGGCATAGGTGGAACGGGCATCGAGCCCGGCGGTATCGGCGGTACCGGCATCAGCCCCGGCGGCATCGGCGGCACGGGCATCGTTGCCATTGGCCCGATTCAGCGCTTTGGCAGTATTTTCGTCAATGGAGGCGAGTACGAATTACCGGCGAACACGCGCTATCGCGTCGATGGAGAGCCTGCGACCGAGGGCAGCCTGCATCTGGGCGACATGGTGCGCGTGCGCGCTGTGCAGCAGCGCGGGCGTCTGGAATCTCTGGTGGTGGACGTGGACCATGCGGTGATCGGTCGGGTATCGCACTTGGACCGGTCTGCGGGTCGGGTGGTCGTGCTGGGACAGACCCTTCAATTGCAGCCCGCTACCTTGCTGCGCGCGGCAGACGATCAGCCTTTGTCGCTTTCCCGGTTGGCCGTGGGCGACGTGGTGCGCGTCAGCGCGCTCGATCAAGGCGGCGGGCATTGGCTGGCGACGCGCTTGACGCGACTCACTGCGTCGCCCGCCAAGGACGGCTCGCCGTTCCTGCTGCGCGGCAGGATCGAGGCGCAGGCGTCTGATCCGCGGCGGATCAGGATCAACGGCGTCTGGTTCTCGCTGCGCATCGGCCTGGCTCGATCCGGGCTGGCAGTCGGCGCCGAGGTCGTGGCGCGTGGGCGTCAGCAGAGTCGGACGAATGTGATCGAGTCGCTGCGGCCGATGACGGCGATCGACGCGCCCATAGGGTCGCGTGTGGCGATGGTGGGCTATCTGCGGCCGACTGCACAAGGTTGGGCCTCGCAGGGCTTGCGCATCAACGCAGCCGATGCGCTGATGAACGCGCAGTTGCAGGCCGCTGCCCGGTCGCGGGCCGCGCCGGTGTTCATCGTCGGCACACTCACGGCGTCGCAGACGGTTGTGGCCGAGCGCGTGATCCCGAATGTGAATGCCATGCAATTTGCACTGCCTCCTCTGGGCGGCGCACGGACGACTGACACTCAAACGGGCGATGTGAGCTCGGTGCCTTCGCTCATGTCGAATGGGGCGAAGACGAACATCCAGGTCCCCTCCTTTGCAGTCCCGGCGCTGCCCGCAGTGAACCCACCGGGGTTCATCGCGCCACCAATGCCTGCGGTTCCCGCCATGCCCGCCGTGCCGCAAATGCCCACGGTCAACGTGCCCTCCGTCGCGCCGCCCAGCGTTTCGCCGCCGCAAGTGCCGACAGTCACTCCACCGACAGTGGCCCCGCCTGCGGTGAATATGCCCAGCGTCACCCCGCCCTCCTTGCCCAGCGGCGTGCAGATGCCCAGCATGCCGCGCCCATGAAAAAAGCCAGCTTGCGCTGGCCTTTTCATGGGCATGGGACAGGTCAGAACACGATCTGGCCGCCGATGCCGACGCCGAAGTTGGCGCTGCTGTGGCTCAGTCCCTTGTCGACATACACCTGAAATCCGCTGCCGTTCGGGGTGAGGTTGTAATTCCAGGCGGCGATCAGGTCGGAGGGAGCGGGCGCGCCGGCAACCAGAGCCTGCTGAGCGGCATACATCAGGGTGAAGATGTTCTGCTGACTGGCCGCATAGCTGGCGCCCAACTGATAGACGGCGATATTGCGCAGATTCTGTCCGGTCGGGTTGCCCACGAAACGGTAGCCCAGATTGGCGAACGGGAACCAGTTGTTGCCGATGATCTGCTGCAAGCCCACGCCCAGCTCATAGTCGTTCTTGCCGGTTCCCAGACCGTTGTCGGATGAAGCGGTGCCGAATTTGATCTTGGCGTAAGGCGTGATCGACGGCGTGAGACCCACGCCCTGGAAAATCTTGTAATGTCCAGCCAGCCACACATCGCCCAGGCCGCTGGCAGAATGGGTTTGCGTGGAACTGCCGCCGCCCACGACGGTGTTTCCAGAAAGGGTGGAGCCCACGGGAAGGCCGCTTTCGGAAACATAGGGGACGGTGAGTTTGACGCGCCAGTCGTTGCCGTCGCCATACTGAATGTCGGTGGCGTCGTAGCGGATGTTGATGTTGTTGTTCGTGCCGAACTTGCCCTGGAAAAAGGACAAGGTGTTGCCGACGGTCAGCGCCGGTTCGGCATGGGCGGTGCAAACGCCGCCCAGAGCAAGCAGGGCGGCGATGAGGGTGGGACGAAGGGCCATGGTGTGATCTCGCGCGAGAAGGGATGAGGAAGACGAATCGACCGAAAAGGCCAAATCCTTTATTTGTGGGAAATTCTCACACAATTAGCGAATCTGATCCTTGTCGAATCGCAATCCGGCGTGTCGGGAACCGACAAGCTCGCCGCCGCCTGAGCGACCGGAGGGCAGTCCAGTGAGCGTCCATGAAGCGCTGGTATTCTGACGGCCCGTCCCGTTTTCTCATTCTCCGAGTCCGAAACATGAGCGCATCGCCCCCCGATCATCCTTCGCAGCGTTCTGAGCCGCCTGCCCAACCCGGTGCATGGGAGCGGCAGGTGCTGGAAAAGCTGGTGCTGGAAGTGGTGACCGAAAAGCGCCGCGCGCGGCGCTGGTCGATTTTTTTCCGCTTTGTACTGCTCGGCATCGTGGCGCTCATCTTTTTCGGCGGCATGGTGGCGGAGTTCGGCAACGGCACCATCACCGGGCCGCATACGGCGCTGATCGAGCTCAACGGCGAGATTGCCATCGATTCGCAGGCCAGCGCCGACAACATCAACACCGCCCTGCGGGATGCGTTCTCCAATCCGCAGACCCGCGGGGTCATCCTGCGCATCAACAGCCCGGGGGGCAGCCCGGTGCAGGCCAGCCAGATCTTTGCCGAGATCGAGCGGCTGCGTGCCAAATACGACAAGCCGGTCTATGCCGTGTGTGAGGAGGTCTGTGCCTCGGGCGCCTACTACGTGGCGGCGGCGGCCAATGACATCTATGTGAATCCGGCCAGTCTGGTGGGTTCCATCGGCGTGTTGATGGACGGTTTTGGTTTTTCCGGCCTGTTGGACAAACTGGGTGTGACGCGCCGCTTGCTCACCGCGGGCACCAACAAGGGGTTCATGGACCCCTTCACGCCCATGCCAGAAGACCAGAAGGCCTACGCGCTGGGCATGCTGGAGCAGATTCACAAGCAGTTCATCGCGGCCGTGGAGAAGGGGCGCGGCGCGCGCCTGAAGGTGAATGACCAGACCTTCTCCGGTCTGGTGTGGACGGGGCAATCCGCGGTGCAGCAAGGCCTGGCCGACGGCTACGGCGACGTGGACCAGATTGCGCGCGACAAGATCAAGGCGCCGGAAATCGTCGACTACACCCTGCAGGAAAACGTGGCCGAGCGACTGGCCAAGCGTTTCGGCGCCTCGCTGGGCATGGGCGCGGTGCGCGAGCTTTCAAACCTGGGGTGGTCCTTGCGCTGATCCGATTCTTATCGCTGCGCCCGCGCCAGTACATCGAAACCGCTCAGGCGCAGCATGTCGCACAGGTCGATCAGCGCAAGGCCGGTCAGGGCGGTCGGATCGTCGCTGCGCATGTGCTTGAGCAAGGCGGGTCCGAGCGATTCCGAGCGGGCGCTGCCTGCGCAGTCGTAGGGTGCGTCCAGCGCAAGGTAGGTCTCGATTTCCACCGGGCTCAAGGTGCGGAATCGCACTTCGGTGGGACAGTTGCGCAACTGCATGCCGCCGTCAGGCGCGATGACGCAAACCGCGGTGTGAAACACGGCGTCACGTCCGCTGAGGCGCTGCAACTGAGAGACCGCAACCGCATGTGTGCCTGGCTTGCCCAGCGTCTCGTCGCCCAGCATGCACACCTGATCGGAGCCGATCACCCAGCAGCCTGGGGAGTGGCGCGCGACCGCAGAGGCTTTCTCCGCAGCCAGCCGCAGCGCCAGATCGAGCGCGGACTCGCCGGCCCGGCGCGTTTCGTTCACACCGGGGGCGCGGATCGAAAACGGCACTCGCAGACGCCGCAGCAATTCGGCGCGATAGGGCGAAGTCGAGGCGAGAACCAGAGCGGAATCGGCGGGCTGCGTCATCAATGCTCGCCGAAGAACCGGCCGTGCAGCCACGCGCCGATGAGGATGCCTGCGATGCTCAGCAGCAGTGGCCAGTTGCCCACGCCGAGTCCCGCGATGGCCGGACCCGGACACACGCCGCTCAGACCCCAACCCACGCCAAAGATCGCCGCGCCGATCAGGGTGCGCGCATCCAGGTGCGAGGGGTGCTTGCCGAACACCACACCGAACACGGGTCGCTTCATCAATCGCGGCAGCAGGTGGTAGGCGATGAAGGTCACGCCCGCAGCGCCCCCCATCACCAGCAGCAGGCCGAGATTCTTGAGCAGCAGAAACTGCAGAATGACCTCGGGCTTGACCATGGTGGACAGCGCCAGCCCGAAACCGAACAGCGTGCCTGCGAACAAGGCCGAGAGCATCACGGCGAAAGGAGGAACGCGCTGCATCTCAGAACCCTCCCAAAGCACGGACCATATGCGCCGTGACAATGGCGGTGCACAGAAAAATGAGGACCGCGAGGATGGAAGGCAACTGTCCCGAGCCCACGCCGCAGATGCCGTGTCCCGAGGTGCAGCCCCCGCCCATGCGGGCGCCGAATCCGCCGATGATGCCGCCAGCGAACAACTGCCACAGCGGCACCTTGGTGACGAAGCCCTCGCCGTGACCGAGGGTGTAGGTGAACACCACCGCGCCCATGATGAGACCCAGCCCATACATCAAACGCCAGTTACGGGTCGAGATGAACTTTTCGTGTTGAAAGAACGGATGGCGCGAAATCAGCGACCAGACTGCCGAGTAGGCCGTGCTGATGCCGCCGATCAGGCCCGTCAGCCAGAACAGCACGCTCACGCCCAGGCCGATGAACAAGCCGCCAATCAGAAAATGTTCCCATCCCGTCGGGAACCACTGCGCGATACTGGTCATATGTCTCATCCTCTTTGGTGGGTGGAAGTGATATGGATCACTCTCTATACATACTCCACAGTGTAAGAGCGAGCCTGCCTGCTGTCTCGGCGAGATGTAGCAGTCGGTAAACTTGAGTCATGTCCCAACTTCCCGCCACAAACTCTGCCGACAAGGGGGCGATGCCGCCTCGCGCGCTGGCTTTGTTCGATTTCGCCCGCTCCGAAGGCGCTCTGCAAGGCGGGGTTCCGCTGACGGACCTGCCCCGTCTGCTCGAACTATTGTCGAGCACGCAAGGGGCCGCGGTGCAATGGGCGCTCAAGGGCTTTGAGCGAGAACGGATCGGCATGCGACCGCAGGCCATGGTGACTTTGGAGGTTCGCGCCGAGCTCCCGCTGATTTGCCAGCGTTGCCTGCAGGAAATGCGCCATCCGGTTGACGAGGCCGTCGATTTTCGCTTGGTGACCGCGGAGCCGGAACTGACTCAGGCCGAAATCGAGGCCGAAGACGAGGCCTTGCCCGCGGCCCAGCCCGTGGACGTGCTCAGCCTCATTGAGGATCAGCTCATTCTCGCCCTCCCCACCGTGCCTTTGCATGATCGCTGCCCGTCGCAAGGTGAGTCCGTCGCGGCGCCGACACATACCCTGAATGAGCCGTCTGCCGAACCGCGACAGCACCCCTTTGCCAACCTGCGCGAACTGATCGAGGGTGAAAAAAAGAATCGATAGGGGGCCTGTATCGCAAGAAAGCCCTCGCATATAATGATTGGCTTTTTCACAGGGGATTGCCATGGCCGTCCAGCAAAACAAGAAATCACCTTCGAAACGCGGCATGCACCGCGCCCATCAGTTCTTGAGCGCGCCGCCGCTGGCTGTGGAGCCGACTACGGGCGAGGCGCATCTGCGCCACCACATCAGCCCGAACGGTTTTTACCGTGGGCGCAAAGTGGTCAAGACCAAATCTGACGAGTAAGCGCTTGCCTTCGCGCACCCTGCGCATCACGTGCGGCCAGCAAATGCGGGGCGAACGGTTGCCATGCGCGCTTGCGAAGGCGCTTTCGATGCTCGCGAGCGCTGCGTCATGAGTTCCACTCTGGCCGTCGATCTGATGGGCGGAGACCATGGTCCGAGAGTGACCCTGCCGGCCTGTGCACGGTTCTTGCACGCTCATCCGGACAGTCGGCTGATCCTGGTCGGCCAGGCCGAGATGTCGATGCTGCTGCTGGAATCGCTGCGACTCAATGGCGATGCGCGCGTCGAATTCGTCGCGGCGAGCGAGTTGGTGACTTCCGACGATCCCATCGAGGTCGCGCTGCGCCGCAAACGCGACTCGTCCATGCGCCGCGCCATCGAGTTGGTGCGCGACGGCCGCGCCCAGGCCTGCGTGTCGGCAGGAAACACCGGCGCCCTGATGGCGCTGGCGCGCTATCTGCTCAAGACCCTGCTCGACATCGAGCGGCCGGCCATCGCCACCTATCTGCCCAACCAGAAGGGCGAGGGCACGTTGATGCTCGATCTGGGCGCCAACGTCGATTGCGAGCCGCTGCACCTGCTGCAGTTCGCCGTCATGGGCACGGCGTATGCGGCGGCCGGCGGGCATGCGCAGCCGACGGTGGGTCTGCTCAATATCGGCGAAGAGGTGATCAAGGGCAACGACACCATCAAGCGCGCTGCCGAACTGCTGCGCGAAGCCGATGCGCTCGGACGCCTGCGTTTTTATGGCAATGTCGAAGGCAACGACATCTTCAAGGGCACGACCGATATCGTCGTGTGCGATGGCTTTGTCGGCAATGTCGCGCTCAAGACCTCCGAAGGGCTGGCGCAGATGCTTTCCGGCATGATCCGCGAGGAGTTCACCCGCACGCCGCTGAGCAAGTTGATGGCGCTGCTGGCCATGCCGGTGCTCAAGCGATTGCGCAAGCGCGTCGATCACCGCCGCTACAACGGCGCGGCCCTGCTGGGCCTGCGCGGCCTGGTCGTCAAGAGCCACGGCTCGGCGGATGCCTTCGGCTTCGAGCAGGCGCTGCTGCGCGCGCACGAGGCGGTGCAGGGCGATGTGGTGCGCCATACCGAACGTATTCTCGAAGTGATGCACGAGTCATCACCCCACGGGGCCCCATTCGCTCCGGCGAGTTGAGCGACTCCGCTTCGCACCTTTCCGAACGATCTGCTCCATGCCTTCCTATTCCCGAATTTCCGGCACTGGTGGCGCGCTGCCCCCGCGCAAAATCAGCAACGACGAGCTCGCCGCCGATCTGGCCAGGCGCGGCGTCGAAACCAGCGACGAGTGGATCGTGGCGCGCACCGGCATCCGCTTCCGCCACTTCGCAGAAGAAGGGACGACCAGCGTCGATCTGGGGGAACAAGCCGCCCGCCGTGCGCTCGAAGCGGCGGGACTGCAGGCCCAGGACATCGGTCTGATCATCGTGGCCACGTCCACGCCGGACATGATCTTTCCGTCCAATGCCGCGCTCATCCAGGGACGTCTCGGTGCGGCCGGAGGCGCCGCCTTCGATGTGCAGGCGGTCTGCGCCGGATTCGTCTACGCCCTGACCGTGGCCGACCAATTCGTGCGCAGCGGCATGGCGCAGCATGCCCTGATCGTAGGCACGGAGGTTTTTTCGCGGATTCTCGATTTCAACGATCGCACCACCTGCGTGCTGTTCGGCGATGGCGCGGGCGCCGTGGTGCTCAGCGCGAGCGAGACGCCGGGCGTGCTGGCCAGCGCGCTGCATGCGGATGGCCGTCAAGCGTCCATTCTGTGCACCCCTGGGTGCGTGGCCAGCGGCCAGGTCGCGGGCAGTCCCTTCCTGAAAATGGATGGGCAGGCCGTGTTCAAGCAGGCGGTGCATGTGCTCGAAGACGTGGCCCGCGAGGCACTGGCCAAGGCCGGCCGCCTTCCCGCCGATGTGGACTGGATGGTGCCGCATCAGGCCAATATCCGCATCATGACGCATACGGCCAGGAAGCTCGGCATTGCGCTGGACAAAATCGTCGTGACGGTCGATCAGCACGGCAACACCTCGGCCGCCTCGATTCCGCTGGCGCTCGATGTCGCGGTGCGCAGCGGGCAGATACACCGCGGCGACACCTTGCTGTTCGAGGCGGTCGGCGGCGGGTTGACCTGGGGCGCTGCGGTCGTCGATTACTGAGTTTTTTCTACTCCCTTCCGCCATGACATTCGCCTTCGTTTTTCCCGGACAAGGTTCACAGTCCGTCGGCATGCTCGACAAAGTGGCCGCTCACCCTGCCGTGCGCGCCACCTTGGAGGAAGCCGGCGCGGCGTTGGGGCAGGATGTGGGCGCCCTGATCGCGCAGGGTCCAGCCGAGCAACTCAATCTCACCACCAACACCCAACCCGTCATGCTCACTGCGGGCGTGGCGCTTTACCGCCTATGGCTGGCCGAGGGCGGGCGCAAGCCCGATTGCGTCGCCGGACACAGTCTGGGCGAATACACCGCGCTGGTGGCGGCCGAAAGCCTGACGCTGGGCGACGCCTTGCCCCTGGTGCGCTTTCGCGCCCAGGCCATGCAGGAGGCGGTTCCCGTCGGCGCGGGCGGCATGGCCGCCGTGCTCGGTCTGGACGATGCCGCGGTGCGCGCCGGATGTGCCCAGGCTGCGCGTGAGACGGGGGAGGTGGTGGAAGCCGTCAATTTCAATGCGCCGGGTCAGGTGGTGATCGCCGGCACGCAGGCCGCCATCGCCCGCGCCTGCGAGGTGCTGAAGGCCGCAGGCGCCAAGCGCGCCTTGCCGCTGGCCGTTTCGGCGCCGTTTCACAGCAGTCTGCTGCAGGGCGCGGCCGACCGGTTGCGCGCCTATCTGCAAGGGGTGGCGATCAAGGCGCCACAGATCACCCTGATCAATAATGTCGATGTGGCGCACCCGACCGACCCCGAGTCGATCCGCGACGCGCTGGCGCGTCAGGCCTGCCATGCGGTGCGCTGGGTGGAGTGCGTGCAGGCCATTGCCAGGGCGGGCTGCTCCACGCTGGTCGAGTGCGGCCCGGGTAAGGTGCTGCACGGGCTCACGCGCCGGATCGACCCCGCACTGCAGTCTTTTGCCCTGGACGATCTGTCCGCGATTCCTTCCCTTCAAACGGCCCTGGCATGAGCAATTCATCTGCTGACACTTCAACCGCCCAAGCGTTCGCTGGCCAGATCGCATTGGTTACGGGCGCTTCGCGCGGCATCGGCGCGGCCATCGCCGCGGCTCTGGCGGCTGCGGGTGTTCGCGTCATCGGCACGGCCACCTCGGAGTCGGGCGCCCAGGCCATCACCGCAGCCTTGCAGTCTTTTGGCGGGCGCGGCGCGGTGCTCGACGTGAACGACGCCGATGCGGGCGCCGCGCTGGTCGACGAGACCGTCAAGGCCGAAGGCGGGCTGCACATCCTGGTGAACAATGCCGGCATCACCCGCGACACGCTGGCCATGCGCATGAGCGATGCTGACTGGGATGCGGTGATTTCGACCAATCTGAGCAGCGTGTTCCGCCTGTCGCGCGCCGTCATCCGCCCCATGATGAAGCAGCGCTACGGCCGCATCATCAACATCACCTCGGTGGTCGGCGCCTCTGGCAACCCCGGCCAGGCCAATTACGCGGCGGCTAAGGCCGGTGTGGCGGGCATGACCCGGGCGCTGGCGCAGGAACTGGGCAGTCGCAACATCACCGTCAACTGCGTCGCACCGGGCTTCATCGATACCGACATGACCCGGGCGCTGACCGAGGCGCAAACCCAGCCCATGCTGGCGCGAATTCCCCTGGGCCGTCTGGGCAGGCCCGAGGAGATCGCGCATGCCGTTTCTTTTCTTGCGTCGCCGCTGGCGGCGTATATCACCGGGGCCGTGCTGCACGTCAATGGCGGCCTCTACATGCAATAAGCCCTTGGCAAAACGCAACGACGTTGTCGCCGGACGAGGTTATGCTTTTGGGCCTATGGCCAAGCCCGCCTCGGCGCTTGCTAAAATTTTCATATTTCCACTGGAGGCTTCAATGAGTGACATCGAACAGCGCGTCAAGAAAATCATCGCCGAGCAACTGGGTGTTGCAGAAGATCAGGTGACCAACGAAAAATCCTTCGTGGATGATCTGGGCGCCGATTCGCTGGACACCGTCGAACTGGTCATGGCGCTGGAAGACGAATTCCACATCGAGATTCCCGACGAAGACGCCGAGAAGATCACCACCGTGCAACTGGCTGTCGATTACGCCAAGGCGCACTACAAGGCCTGATGAAAGGTCGGCAAGCAGAGCCGGATTTTGTTGGGCCGCAGAGCTTTGTCGATTGACGGTTTCGTCAGCCTTTTTCGCCAGCTTTTTTGTCTGCCCGATGTGCGCTCTGAGCTTTTTTGAACCCACCTCGTTTTGACTCACCTTTGTTTGGCTCTCTATTGCTCGTGCCCGTGCGTCTGCGCTGGTGCGGCCTGCCTGATTTCACATGACCCTTCGCCGACGAATTGCGATTACTGGCCTTGGCGCGGTTTCCCCGCTGGGCAACACGCTGGATGACAACTGGGCCAATTTGCTCGCGGGCAAATCGGGCATCGGACGCATCACCAAGTTCGATGCCTCCGCCTATTCCGTGCAGATCGCAGGCGAAGTTCGTGATTTCGATGTCACGCAATACATTGCCGCCAAGGAAGCGCGGCATATGGATACCTTCATCCACTACGGCATCGCGGCATCGACTCAGGCCGTGCGCGACAGCGGCATCGACCAGGCCGGACTCGATCCCGAGCGGGTGGGCGTGCTGGTGGGTTCGGGCATCGGCGGCCTGCCGCTGATCGAAAACACCTACGAGGAGCTGCTCAAGCGCGGCCCGCGTCGCATTACCCCGTTCTTCGTGCCGGCCTCGATCATCAACATGATCTCCGGCTATGTATCCATCCAATACGGGTTCCAGGGGCCGAACCTCTCCGTCGTCACCGCATGCACCACAGGTCTGCACGCCATCGGTCTGGCTGCGCGGTTGATCGAATCCGGCGACGCCGACGTGATGGTGGCCGGCGGCGCAGAAGCCACGGTTTCCCCGCTGGGGATCGGCGGCTTCGCTGCGGCTCGCGCCCTGTCCACCCGCAATGATGACCCACAGACCGCAAGCCGTCCGTGGGACAAAGACCGCGATGGCTTCGTGCTCGGCGAAGGCGCTGGCGTCATGGTGCTCGAAGACTATGAGTTCGCGGTGAAACGCGGCGCGAAGATCTACGCCGAACTGGTCGGCTTCGGCATGAGCGGTGACGCCGGGCACATCACGTTGCCGAATACCGATGGCCCGCGCCGCAGCATGCTGCTGGCGCTGAAGAACGCTGGCGTGGCGACCGATCAGGTGCAGATGATCAACGCGCATGGCACTTCCACCCCGCCGGGCGACAAGAACGAGTCGGATGCCATCAAGCTCGCTTTTGGCGACCATGCCTACAAACTGGTGGTGAATTCCACCAAGTCGATGACCGGGCACCTGCTAGGCGGCGCCGGCGGCGTGGAGGCGGTCTACACGGTGTTGTCACTGCATCACCAGGTCTGCCCGCCGACCATCAATCTGCACACGCCCGATCCTGAGTGCGATCTGGACTATTGCGCCAACACCGCACGCGACATGCGCATCGAGTATGCGCTGAAAAACAACTTCGGTTTCGGCGGCACCAACGGATCGGTGCTGTTCAAGCGCGTTTGAACGCCTCATGAGAAAACGCCGGGCCGTCCCAAGTTTTCTCATCCCCCTCTGGGGGCCTGACGCGAAAGTGGCAGGTCTGGGGGCGCTCTGAGCGCACCAGGCTTTTCCGCGTCCCTTCATTTTCCTTTTCCGACCGAGCGGCATGAAGACCCTAGCACCCTTGCAGATCCGGGTCGAACATTTCGGCCGCTGGCATCTGCTGCTTGGGTTGTTCAGTGCGGCGGCACTGCTCGCCGCCGGGTGGACGGTCTGGGTCTGGCGTAATACCGATACGCTCAGCCTGATGGCGGCTTTTGCGGCCGCCCTATTCCTGGCCATTCTGTCGGCGCAATATCCCTATTGGACCATCCGCCCGTTCACCCTGTTTCACGATGAACGGGGCTGGAAACTGCAGCGGGGCCACGGCCTGGAAGATGTACTTCAGGTGCGGGGCATGGTGCTGCCGGGTCTGTTGCTGGTGCTTGGCCTGACGGCGAAAGGGCGTGTGGTTCTGCCCGTGCCCAGCGATATCCAACCCGGCATTTTTCGCGAACTGCGACTGCGCTTGGGTGCTCTGTCTCATTGAGTTGCAGTGGAGCAGGACACCCAGAGTGATGCCTTTCTGGTCCAGCAGGTCCAGGCCGGGCAGCAAAAGGCCTTCGATCTCCTCGTGGCCAAATACCAGCGCCGGATCTATCGGTTGGTGCTGCGCTTCATCCGTGATCCGTCGCTGGCGGAAGACGTGGCGCAAGAGACTTTTCTGCGCGCCTATCGCGCCATCGGGCAGTTCCGCGGCGACAGTCAGTTCTATACCTGGCTCTATCGCATCGCGGTCAATACAGCCAAAAAAGCCATTTCCGACGACATGCGCGATCCGACGGTGTCCGAAGGTGATGGGTCCGGCCATGATGAAGAAACTTTTAGCCCGACCGAGCTACTAACCAACCACGAAACGCCGGAGTCCATTCTGGTTTCGAAAGAAATCGTGCAAACGGTGAATGCCGCCATGGAGTCTTTGCCGGAAGATTTGCGCATGGCGATTACCCTGCGTGAAATCGAGGGATTGAGTTACGAGGATATTGCCGAAGCCATGCAATGCCCTATCGGTACGGTGCGCTCGCGGATTTTTCGCGCCCGCGAAGCCATTGCCGAGCGTCTGCGTCCGGTGATCGAGCACAAGGGTGGCAAGCGGTGGTGAGCCTGCGGTGGATCGGCTGTGGAGTTTTGTAGGAGACGAAAAATGAGTCAAGACATGTCGCGCGAGCAACTCTCCGCTCTGATGGATGGAGAGGGGGCTGGTCATGGGCAGTCCGCGTGGACGGACGCTTCGGAGGCTTTCGTCCGCCGGGTGGCAGCCGACGACGCCGCACGGCGTGACTGGCTGATTTATGCCCAGATCGGCGACATCCTGCGTTCCTCCGATCTCACGCCCCTGCCCGATGAAGTCGATTTTTTGCAGCGCGTCAGCGCGGCGATCGCGCGCGAACCGATCGTGCTGCTGCCGCAAGCCGCCGCACGATCGGCTGCGGTGGCTGTTGGGATGGCAGGGCAGGCGGCGCGCCTTGCTCCTGTCTCCCGCAACCGTCCGCACTGGAGCACGCGCATGGCTGCAGGCATGGCGGCCGTGGCGGGGGTGGCCGTCATGGCCTGGGTGGCGCTGCCCGGGTTGCAGACGACCGCGCCCTCTGGGGGAATGCCGACGGTGGCATCTCTCGCAGATTCCGGGGCGAAGGGGCAGATGCCCGTAGCCGATACCCGGGTTGTTGCGCCCGCCAACCCGGCCGTCAACCAGCTCGCCCGGGCGGGCCTGGTCCAGGTGGATCTTTCGACGCAGAGCCCGCTCGGGGGCGGAAGCGGCCAGAAGACGGCTCAGATCGTTCCCGTGTCGGAGCAAATGCCCATGGTCGAATACCTCCTGGCGCATCAACAGATGGCCGGGGGGATGATGCCCGCCGTTCCGGCTACGCTGCAATGGGTTCGAAATCGGTCTGCCGAGGCCAGCGGCCTCCATCTGGCCGCGCCTGCAGCGCAATCTCACTGATGGCGCGCTTGGGGGTATTGGGCGCGCGCCGGTGGCGTCGGGCGGTCTGGATTGGCGCACTGATCGGTCTATCCAGCGCACCAGGGCTCACGCCAGCGTTCGCCGCGCCCATCCTTGCCGCACAGCAGGGACACGCACCTGACGCGACAAACGCGTCGGCCGCGGTGCAAGCCGCGGATGTGCCCGCATCTCAGCAGAACCTGGAGCAATGGCTGCAGACGGTGAGCGCGGCCGCCCGTTCGTTGAATTACAGCGGCGTATTCATCACCCAGCGCGGCGACGAGATCAGCACATCCAGTCTGGTGCATTATGTTCTGCCGCAGGGGCATTTCGAGCGTATCGAGACCCTGGACGGGCAGCGCCGCATCATGGTTTCGCTCAATGACCAAGTGCGCACGATCTGGCCCGACTACCGTCTGACGCTGATCGACGATCAGTCCGGGCAGGCCAGTTTCCCCCGCCTGCTCAAGACCACCGACGGCGAGGTCGACCGCAATTACCGGCTGGAACGGGGCGGGCTGCAGCGCTGCGCGGGCTATGAGTGCCGCGTTTCCACGCTGCTGCCGCGCGACGATCTGCGCTGGGGCTACCGCTTGTGGTCGCTGCGCGATGCGCAGCTTCTGGTCAAGGCGCAAACGCTCGATGCGGCGGGTCATGTCATCAATCAGGTGGCGTTCACCGAACTCAAGATCAACGTGCCGCCACGCCTGTCGCTGGTGCGTGACAGTCTGCACCAACCGCCAGGGTATGTGGTGGAGCAGATGAAGGTCGTTCCGGTGAGCCTGCAATCGCAGGGCTGGGCGCTGTCCGCTCCGGTGCCGGGTTTCAAGACGGTCGGGGTGTTTCGCCGCAGCATGTCGCTGGGCGGCAAGCCCTCCGAAGTGCTGCAGTGGCTGCTCAGCGACGGTCTGGCTTCGGTATCCATCTTCGTCCAGCCTGCCGCCGATCTGAGCGAGCCGGTCGCGCCGGAGCAGCGTGTCGGGGGTACCCTGGCGCTGTCGCGGCGCATCGGCGACTCCTGGCTGACGGTGATGGGGGCGGTGCCCGAACACACGCTGCGGCGCATCAGCGACGCCATCGTTCGCGTGCAATGACTGCGGGTTCAGGTAGCCGTGCCGCAGCGTGGTTGCGGCCTTTTGCGTATGCTGCTCGCGCGATGAATGAATGATCGAATTGCAGTATTCCGCCTGAAATCAGGCGCGATGTATCAGGGAGAAATCGGTGAAAAAAGTCTTGTTGACCTGTTTGAGTGCGGGCCTGTTGGCCATGGCGGGTATCGCGGTTCCGGCGCAGGCGGCCGGGTCAGCGCCGCAGCAGCCTTGCGTAGCCTGCGGCCTGCCGGATTTCACCGGTCTGGTGGAAAAGGCCGGCCCGTCGGTGGTGAATATCCGCACTTTCAAGAAGGTGCCCGTGGGCAGCGGCGATCAGATGGACGAACAGACGCGCGAGCTGCTTCGTCGGTTTTTTGGCGTGCCCATTCCCGCCCCCGATCAACCGAAGGGTGGCAAGAACGGGCCGCAGGATGAAGAGGAAGAGCGCCCCACTGGCGTCGGCTCGGGCTTCGTCATCAGCCCGGATGGCTACATCATGACCAATGCCCACGTCGTGGACGGCGCGGACGAGATCATGGTCACGCTGACAGACAAGCGCGAGTTCAAGGCCAAGCTCATCGGCGCCGACAAGCGCACCGACGTGGCGCTGGTGAAGATCGACGCCAAGCAGCCGCTGCCTGCCGTGCGCATCGGCGATTCTTCCAGGGTCAAGGTGGGTGAATGGGTGGTGGCCATCGGTTCGCCATTCGGGCTGGAAAACACCGTGACCGCGGGCATCGTCAGCGCCAAGGGACGCGACACCGGCGACTACACGCCGTTCATCCAGACCGATGTGGCGGTGAATCCGGGCAATTCCGGCGGCCCGCTGATCGATATGCGCGGCAATGTCATCGGCATCAATTCGCAGATCTACAGCCGCACCGGCGGCTTCATGGGCATCTCCTTCGCCATTCCGATCGACGAAGCCATGCGCGTGGTCGAGCAACTCAAGAAGCAGGGCTATGTGGTGCGCGGCAAGATCGGGGTGCAGATCGACAACGTGAGCCGCGATCTGGCCGAGTCGCTTGGGCTGGGACAGGCACGGGGCGCCCTGGTGCGCGTGGTGGAAAAGGATGGGCCGGCGGACAAGGCCGGCGTGCAGGTCGGCGACATCGTCACCCGCTTCAACGGCAAGCCGGTTGAACGGGCCAATGATCTGCCGCGCCTGGTGGGTGAAACCAAGCCCGACACCACCGTGCCCATGCAGGTGCTGCGCATGGGCAAGAGCCTGACGCTCAACGTCACGGTGGGCGAATGGGTGATGGACAGGAAGCCCGGCGCCAAACCGGCCGAGGAGCAAAAGCCCGAGCCCGTCAGCAAGGCCAATGCGCTGGGAGTGAGAGTCATCGACCTCAACGAGGCGCAGAAACGTCAGCTCGGCGTGAGCAGCGGCGTGCTGGTCGAGGCCGTGCGCGAGTCGGCCGCACGCGACGGTCTGCGTGTGGGCGATGTGGTGCTGGCCGTGGGCAATACGGCGGTCAACAGCGCAGCCCAGTTCAATGCGATCAGCGCGCAACTGCCACCGGGCAAACAGGTGGCGGTGCTGGTGCGGCGCGGCGATTCGGGCTTGTATATCCTGCTGCGACCGCAGAACTGAATCTGGCTGAAGGGCGTAAGGCGGCGTCAGACCCGGAGTTGCCCCGGGTTAGAATGGCCGCCCAACAAGCTCAAGCAGTTGCCAGATCGATTTGTTGGAAGGCGCGTCACGCTTGTCGCGCCTTTTTTTCTTGTGCATCCCCTGTTTCCCGTCTGATCCGTAGGGCGCGAAGCGGTCGCCCCAGCAGACCACTGCATGAACCCTATTCGTAATTTTTCAATTATTGCCCATATCGATCACGGCAAATCCACGCTTGCGGATCGCATCATTCAGCGATGTGGCGGCTTGTCGGACCGCGAGATGGAAGCGCAGGTGCTCGATTCGATGGACATCGAGCGCGAGCGCGGCATCACCATCAAGGCGCAGACTGCGGCGCTGCAATACACCGCGCGGGACGGCAAGACCTACAACCTCAATCTGATCGACACCCCGGGCCATGTCGATTTCAGCTATGAAGTGAGCCGCTCGCTCTCGGCCTGCGAAGGCGCACTGCTGGTGGTCGATGCCAGCCAGGGGGTCGAAGCGCAGACCGTGGCGAACTGCTACACCGCGCTCGATCTGGGCGTGGAAGTCGTGCCCGTGCTCAATAAAATGGATCTGCCGCAGGCCGACCCGGAGCGGGCCAAGGAGGAGATCGAGGAAGTCATCGGCATCGATGCGAGCGGCGCCATTGCCTGCAGCGCCAAGACCGGCATGGGCATCGACGACATTCTCGAAGCCGTGATCACCCGCATGCCCCCGCCCAAAGGCAAGATGGATGCGCCGCTGCGCGCGATGATCATCGACTCCTGGTTCGATACCTATGTCGGCGTGGTCATGCTGGTGCGCGTGGTCGATGGCAGCCTGAAAAAGGGCGAGCGTTTCAAGATGATGGCCACGCATGCGGCCTACAACGTTGAGCAACTCGGGGTGTTCACGCCCAAGTCGGTGCAGCGCGAGGTGCTCAACGCAGGCGAGGTGGGCTTCATCATCGCGGGCATCAAGGAGTTGCAGGCCGCCAAGGTCGGTGACACCATTACCCTCGAAAAAAAGCTGCCCAACAACCTCGGCCCGGCAGCCGAGGCGCTGCCCGGCTTCAAGGAAATCCAGCCGCAGGTGTTTGCCGGGCTTTATCCCACCGAAGCGAGCGAATACGACCAACTGCGCGACGCGCTGGAAAAACTCAAGCTCAACGATGCCGCGCTGCGTTATGAACCTGAAGTGAGCCAGGCGCTGGGTTTCGGCTTTCGCTGCGGCTTTCTCGGCCTGCTGCACATGGAGATCGTGCAGGAGCGTCTGGAGCGCGAGTTCGACCAGGACCTCATCACCACCGCGCCCTCGGTGGTCTATCAGGTGATGCTCGCGGGTGGCGAGGTGATCGAGGTCGAAAACCCATCGAAAATGCCCGATCAAGGGCGCATCGCCGAAATCCGCGAACCCATCGTCACGGTGCATCTCTACATGCCGCAAGACTATGTCGGCCCGGTGATGACCCTGGCCAATCAGAAGCGCGGGGTGCAGCTCAATATGGCCTATCACGGCCGCCAGGTGATGCTCACCTACGACATGCCGCTGGCCGAGATCGTGCTCGACTTTTTCGACAAGCTCAAAAGCGTGTCGCGCGGCTATGCATCGATGGACTATGAGTTCAAGGAATACCGCCCGGCCGACGTGGTGAAGGTCGACATGCTGATCAACGGCGACCGGGTGGATGCGCTGTCCATCATCGTGCACCGCAGCCAGAGCCAGTACCGCGGCCGTCAGGTGGCGGCCAAGATGCGCGAGATCATTCCCCGCCAGATGTACGACGTCGCCATCCAGGCGGCCATCGGGGCCAACATCATCGCGCGTGAGACAATCAAGGCGCTACGCAAGAACGTGCTGGCTAAGTGCTACGGGGGGGACATTTCCCGCAAGCGCAAGCTGCTGGAAAAGCAGAAGGCGGGAAAGAAGCGCATGAAGCAGATCGGCACGGTTGAAGTCCCGCAAGAGGCTTTTCTCGCCATCCTGCAAGTCGAAGACTGATTCGCACCCCCAAAAAATAGCCCGTATGGAAACCGCGCCCAGCGTCAACTTCACCCTTTTGCTGTTCATCCTTCTGGTCGTCACCGGCGTGTTCTGGTTTGCCGAGCGCTGGTATTTCGCACCGCAGCGCAGGCGTGCGGCCAAGTCGGCCGTGGCGCAGTTGCAGGAGAGGCGCACGGCTCTGCAGAAACAGGGCCTGGCCGCTGATGGCGCCGTGGCGACCGATGCCGACATCGAGGCGGCGCGCGAGCGGGTGCAGCGCCAGCCCTGGTGGCTGGAGTGGACTGCGGGGCTGTTTCCGGTCATTCTGGTGGTGTTCCTGCTGCGCTCCTTCGTGGCCGAGCCCTTCAAGATTCCCTCCGGATCGATGGAGCCGACGCTGGTACCCGGCGACCTGATTCTGGTGAACAAATTCGAGTACGGCCTGCGCCTGCCGCTGCTCGATACCCGCCTCACCCCGGGCGAACTGCCCCGGCGCGGCGATGTGATCGTGTTCCGCCTGCCCAAGGATCCGCGCATCGACTACATCAAGCGCATCGTCGGACTGCCGGGCGATACGGTGTCGTACGAAAACAAGCAACTGGTGATCAACGGCAAGCCAGTGAAGGAAACCCCGCTGCCCGATTATTTCGATCCGAGCACCATGACGTATTACAAGCAGTACATGGAAAAGCTGGGCACGCACGAGCACCGCATCATGATCAACCCGATGGCGCCACCCTACGTCATTGGCGGGCCCGAGAGCTTCCCGCACCGCGACATGTGCCACTACAACGCCGAAGGCTTCGTCTGCAAGGTGCCCAAGGGCAATTATTTCGTCATGGGCGACAACCGCGACAACTCGCTGGATTCACGTTATTGGGGTTTCGTGCCCGAGCGCAATATCATCGGCCAAGCCTTTGTGGTGTGGATGAATTTCAGCGCACCGAAAAACATCGGGCTGATTCATTGATCGCAGGGATCGTCTTGTCGGTTTGAAGAGTCGGGGCACAACTATGAGGCAGCATGACAGGCAGCGCGGCATCACCCTCATCGGATTGATTTTCTGGGGCGCCATCCTCGCGTTCATCGTGGTCATCGGCGCGCAGGCCGTGCCCACGGCGACCGAATACTTCGCCATCCAGAAAGCGGTCGATCAGGCCGCCAAGGCCGGGCCGACGGTGGCCGACATTCGCTCGGCCTATTCCAAAATGGCCGATGTCGACTACATCTCCTCGGTCACGGCGCAGGATCTCGACATCACCAAGGTCAACGACAAGGTGGTGATCTCCTTCGCGTACAACAAGGAGATTCACATCGCCGGGCCGGTGTATCTGCTGATCAAGTACGCCGGACATTCGCACTGATACCCGGGTGAGCACGGCACTGGAAACGCGGCTGGGCTATGTCTTCCGCGATCGCAAACTGTTCGAGCGGGCGCTGACGCATCGCAGCTTCGGCGCGGACCACAACGAGCGTCTGGAGTTCCTGGGCGATTCGGTGCTCAATCTTTCCGCAGCCGCCTGGCTGTACCACCAGGCGGCGCGCCAGGACGAGGGGCAGCTTTCGCGTCTGCGCGCGGCGCTGGTGCGTGCAGAGGCACTGGCGGATGTGGCCCGAGCGATCGATCTGGGGCGGTTTCTCAGGCTGGGCGAGGGCGAGCTGCAGAGCGGGGGCGCGCAGCGCGAGTCCATTCTTGCGGATACGGTGGAGGCCCTGCTCGGCGCGATTTATCTCGAAGCCGGGTTCGACAAGGCACAGGAAGTGATGCGCCGCCTGTTTGCGCCGCTGCTCGATTCGCTCGATGCCGAGGTCGTGCGCAAGGATGCCAAAACGCAGTTGCAGGAGTTTCTGCAAGGCCAGCGCCTGCCCTTGCCGAGCTATGCCGTGCTCGATGTGCGCGGCGCCGCGCACCAGCAGAAATTCAGGGTGGAATGCGAGGTCGCCGCGCTCGGGCTGAAGGTGACGGGCGAAGGCGACAGCCGCCGCCGCGCCGAGCAGGACGCCGCCGCGCGCATGATCGAGCGCATCGGTCGGGGCAGCGCCAAACCCTTGCGCCGTGGCGGCCGCCCCGTGCTGGTGGATGAACGCGGTGATGCAGCTTTGACCTCGCAGACGCAAAATCAGCGTTGCGCGCCTGCGCGACGACTGCGCAAACCCACCCAAACGCCATGACCTCATCACCCCCTGAATCGACGCGCCGCTTCGGCACTGTGGCAATAGTCGGACGCCCCAACGTGGGCAAATCCACGCTGCTCAACGCGCTCGTGGGTGCCAAGGTGAGCATCACCTCGCACAAGGCGCAGACCACGCGGCACCGCATTCTCGGCGTCACCACGCAAGGGACTTCGCAGTTCGCGTTTGTCGATACGCCCGGCTTCCAGACCCAGCACCTGCACGCGCTCAACCGGGCGATGAACCGCACCGTCACCGGCGCCTTGAGCGAGGTGGACCTCGTGCTCTGGGTGCTGGAGGCGGGCAAGTTGCTTGCGCAGGATCGCACCGTGCTCGAAGTTCTGCCCAACGACCGGCCGGTGATCGCGGTGGTCAACAAGCTCGACCGCATCACCCCGCGCGAAAAGCTGCTGCCCTGGCTGGCCGAGTTGGGACAGTTGCGCCCCTTTGCCGAAATCGTGCCGATGTCGGCACAAAAAAAAGCCGATGCCTCCCGGCTGCTCGCCATCATGGAGCCCTACCTGCCCGAAGGCGAGTGGGGCTATGAGGAAGATGCGCTCACCGACCGCAGCGAGCGCTTTCTGGCGAGCGAAATCCTGCGGGAAAAGCTGTTTCGCCTGACCGGCGACGAACTTCCTTACAGCAGCACCGTGGTCATCGAGCAATTCGCCCAGGAAGGCGATCTGCGCCGCATTTCCGCGGCCATCATCGTCGATCGCGACAGTCACAAGGCCATGGTGATCGGCGCGGGCGGCGAGCGCCTCAAGCGCATCTCGACCGAAGCGCGGCAGGACATGCAGGCCCTGTTCGGCGGCCCGGTGTTTTTGGAGGTCTGGGTGAAAACCCGTTCGGGCTGGGCCGACGATCAGGCCGCCGTGCGCGCCTTCGGCTATGAGGACTGAGCCGGGCGCCGAGCCGACCGCCACGCGACCCGTGCCGCGCGCGCCACGGCGCACGGCTTCGGTGGAGCGTGTGCACGACGAACCCATCTACGTGCTGCACAGCTATCCCTGGAAAGAAACCAGCCTCCTGCTCGACGTCTTCAGCCGCCGGCATGGCCGTGTGGCGCTGGTGGCCAAGGGCGCCAAGCGGCCGACTTCCGCGCTGCGCGCCGTGCTGCTGGGCTTGCAGCCCTGCCATGCCAGTTGGAGCGGCCGTGGCGAGGTGCGCACCCTCACCCGCGCCGAATGGTCGGGCGGACTGGCACCGCTGTCGGGCCTGCCCTTGCTCTGCGGCTTCTATTTCAATGAATTGCTCGTGCGTCTGCTGGCGCGCGAAGATGCCCACGAAGGCCTGTTCGACGCCTATCACGCGGGCATTGCCGCGCTGGCGCAGCGCCCGCAGGCGCAGGCCGCCGAACTGGAGCCGGTGCTGCGCCGTTTCGAGTTTGCGCTGCTGCGCGAACTGGGTTTTTTGCCAGATCTGCACCTCGAAGGCGCCACATCCGAGCCGGTGCGGCCCGATGGCCATTACCGCGTCGATCCCGATCAGGGGGTATCGGCCTGCCCCGCATCCGACGTGCAGGCGGTTCGCGGCGAGGTGTTGCTGGCGCTGCGCGAAGGCCCGCCCACAGAAGGCGACGTCGTTCTCGCGCGGGCCGCGAAGACGCTGATGCGCAGCCTGCTTCACTATCATCTTGCAGGAAAGACGCTGCGCACCCGCCAGCTTCTCATCGATCTCCACAAATTATGAATCCAATGGCTACCGCCCCCGACGCCGCTCCGCTGCTCGGGGTGAATATCGATCATGTCGCCACGCTGCGCAACGCACGCGGCGGCCGTTTTCCCGATCCCGTGATGGCGGCGCAGCAGGCGGTCGAAGCCGGGGCTGACATCATCACTTTCCATCTGCGCGAAGACCGGCGACACATCCGTGACGCCGACGTGCAGCGGCTCAAGGCCGTCATCTCGGCGCCGCTGAACTTCGAATCTGCGCTCGCCCCGGAGATGCTCGACATCATCTGCACGGTGCGACCGCAGAGGGTTTGCCTGGTGCCCGAGCGTCGACAGGAGCTGACCACCGAAGGTGGGCTGGACGTGGCGGGGCAGTTCGAGCGCGCGCGTGCAGCCTGCGCCCGGCTGGCCGACTGTGGCTGTCACGTCTCGCTGTTCATCGAGCCCAGCGCTCTGCAGATCGAGGCCAGCGCCAAGGCCGGTGCGCCCTGTATCGAACTGCATACCGGCGCCTATGCCAATGCTTTCGACGCGGGTGACGAGGCCGCGCGGCAGCGTGAATTCGATCGCATCGTTGCCGGACTGAAGCTGGGGCGCAGCCTGGGTCTGCAGACCAACGCAGGTCATGGCCTGAGCCTGCAAAGCACCCCGGCGATTGCCGCCTTGCCCGAAGTGAGCGAGCTGCACATCGGCCATGCGATCATCGGCCACGCGGTGTTCGTCGGGCTGAAGCAATCGGTGCGCGACTTCCGGGCAGCGATCGCCGGCGCGGTTGCCGCCGCGCACGCACACTGAAGGCTGTGCCGAGGTCTGCATGATCTACGGCATCGGTACCGATGTCTGCTCCATTTCGCGCATGGACGCCGCCGTGCAGCGCAACGGCGACCGGCTCGCACAGCGCGTGCTCGGTGCGGACGAGCTCGTCGAATACCACCGGCGCAAGGCCTTGCTGCGGCTGCGCGGCATCCACTATCTGGCCACGCGCTTCGCCGCCAAGGAGGCGTTCTCCAAATCCATCGGCCTGGGTATTCACGGCCCGATGCGCTGGCGCGATTGCGAGATTCTCAAACGCCCCAGCGGACAGCCGGTCATCGTGCTGCACGATGCGCTCAAGGACTGGTGCGAGGCGCGCCAGCTGCGCTTTCACGTCTCGGTCTCCGACGAGGCCGACACCGCGCTGGCCATGGTCGTGGCGGAAGTGACCGTTCAGCTCAAGACCTGAATCCGTGCCTTTGCCGATGCACTCACCGCTGATCGTCGATGTGGCCGGGCTGCAGCTCGGCGCTGCCGAGCGTAAGCGGCTGCGCAACCCGCTGGTGGGCGGGGTGGTGCTGTTTGCGCGCAACTGGGAAAGCCGCGGGCAGCTCTGCGCCCTGTGCGCGCAGATCAAGGCGGTGCGACCCGATCTGCTGATCGCCGTCGACCACGAGGGCGGGCGGGTGCAGCGCTTTCGCACCGATGGCTACACGCCGCTTCCGGCCATGCGCGAACTGGGTGCGCATTGGATGATCGACGCGCCCGGCGCGATGCGGCGCGCGGCCGCGTGCGGATTCGTCCTGGCTTCGGAGCTTCGGGCCTGCGGCGTCGATTTCAGCTTCACACCGGTGCTCGACCTCGATTGGGGCGGCTCCAGCGTGATCGGCGATCGCGCCTTTCATGCCGACGCGCGCGTGGTGACGGTGCTGGCGCAGAGCCTGATGCTGGGTCTGGCGCGCGCCGGCATGGCGCATTGCGCCAAGCATTTCCCCGGCCACGGTCATGTTCGCGCCGATACGCATGTGGCCGTGGCCCGCGACACGCGCTCCCTGGAGGCCATCCTGAGCGCCGACGCAGCGCCCTACCAATGGCTCGCACCCGAGCTGCGCGCCGTCATGCCCGCGCATGTGATCTACCCCGAGGTGGATGCGCAGCCTGCCGGTTTCAGCGCCGTATGGCTGCGCGACATCCTGCGCGAGCGCATCGGCTTCACCGGTGCGATCCTCAGCGACGACCTCGGTATGGCCGCGGCGCGGGCGGAAGGGCAAAGTCTCAGTCAGGCCGCGTTGCAGGGTTTGCAGGCCGGATGCGACGCCATGCTGGTGTGCAACCAGAGCGTGATCGACGGCGGCAGGCCGCTCGACGGGCTGTTGCGCGAACTCGATCAAGCATTGGAGCGCCGATTGTGGGCGCCCGACGCCCGCAGCGCGCAGCGCCGGCTCGATCTGCTGCCCACGCAGCCGCCCTTGCCCTGGGACGAGCTGATGGTGAACGACACCTACCAGGCGTCGCTCGACGCCGTGTTCCGCGTTCACGGATAGAACAGCACCAGCTTGTAACCCGCTGGAGCCGGGCCGCTGATCTCGACATGCAGCAGCAATTGCACCTGCTGACCGGCGGCCAGGCCCTCGCGCAGGGTCTGATCGGTGGCCGCCGCAGTCGGGAGATACTGCGCGGCTTGCACCACTTTGCGTTGCAGGGTCACGCCTTGCGCATCGGTCAGGGTCAGTTCCAGCGCGGGCCAGGCCACGCTGCGGTCGGCCCGGTTGCGCAGCAATATGCTGAGCTGCAGACCACTGGCGGACGGGCTGAGCGCCGAGGAATCGATGACCAGAGCATGAAGATCGCGCGGGGCGGCCAGTTCGCAGCCGGTGGTCATGGCGCAAAGCTGTTGCAGCCACGGGCGGCTGGCGGGCCATTGCTGCGCCAGGTTGTCGCGCCAGTGCAGCGCGGACTGTGTGGCGAGCACCAGAAGCAGCAGCAGGCTGATGACGCCGAGCGCGGCGCGCGCCGGCGTGCCGTCCCAGAAGACCTGGCGGCGGGCCTTGCGCAGAAATTCGGGTTCGGCCTGGGCCGTGGTTGCGCCCCCCGGCGCGAGGTTCTCCAGCGGATCGGTGTTTTCGAATCGATAGTTGAGCGCGTCCTCCAGATGGAACTCGGATAGCGGCGCGGCATCGAGATCGAGATCGGCTTGCGGGGGCGGTTCGTCCGCTTGCGGCGCCGGGGCGGCGCGGTCGCCCTCAGGCGAAGGCGCGTGTTGTGGCCAGGCATCGTCGTCGCGCACTGGCGCGTCTGCGGCGGCAGGCCTGGGCGTAAAGTCGTAGGGTTGGGCCCTCAATGGCAGGAAGCCCTGGTAAGGCGGCTGGTCCAGTGAGATGTTGCTCCAGCGCAGGCCCGCTGCCAGCGGCGCCGTGTCGGTTCGCGGCTCTGGATACGGCGCGGGCGGCGGTGCGGGTTCTGCGCGGGCCTCGGGCTCGGCGGCAGGGGCGGGCGGCGGCTCCTGGGCGGGATCGATGAGGTGATCGACAGCATTGAACGGCTGGCCGCAATGGCCGCAGCGCACCCAGCCTTCGCGCAGCAGGAGCTGGTCGCGCACCACCTTGAAAGCGGTCTGGCAGTGGGGACAGCGGGTGGCCTGTGCCATGCGTCGTTCAGGGGTGCGTGCGGCCCGCGAGACAGACCCAGCCATCGAGCGATTTGTCGATCTGCAGCGCGCAATGGGGCGCGTAGGCGGCGATCAGTTCTTCGGCCTGCCGCTCCAGTATGCCGCTGAGCACCAACCATCCTCCTGGGCGCACATGCGCGGTTATCGCTGGCGCCAGCAGCTTGAGCGGCGCAGACAGAATGTTGGCGACGACGATGTCGAAGCGCGCACCAGCCACTCTGTCGGGCAGGCCGGACTGCAGGGTGACGGCGTTGGCGGCCGCATTGGTTTCGGTGGCCTGCACCGCGTCGGTGTCGATGTCCACGCCGACCACGGGGTCGGCTCCGAACTTGGCGGCGGCGATGGCCAGAATGCCCGAGCCGCAGCCGTAGTCGAGCACGCTCTGTCCGCGCAGCTTTTGGCGCGCCAGCCATTCCAGACACAGCCGCGTGGTGGGGTGAGTGCCGGTGCCGAAGGCAAGGCCGGGATCGAGGCGGATGATGGGCACGTCGGCGGCGGGCGGCTCGTGCCAGCTCGGCACGATCCACAGCGCGTCGGCAATCGACACCGGCTGGAACTGCGACTGCGTCAGCCGCACCCAATCCCGATCTTCCACCGTGGACTGTTGCACGTCTTGCAGATCGGGCAGCAGGTCTTCGGCGAGCAGGGCGGCCAGCGCGGCATCGGCCTGGGCTTCACCCTCGAACAGTGCGCGCAATAGCGACTGCGCCCAGGCACCCTTGGGTGGCGGCATGCCCGGTTCGCCGTACAAGGCCTGTTCCTGCGCCGTGTCGCCGAAGCGGTCTTCGACGCTCACGCTCAAGGCGCCGAGTTCCATCAGGGCGTCGGAGAGCAGGTCGGCCTGCTCTTCGCCGACGGGGAGGGTGACTTCGCAATACGTCATCGGGGCATCTCAGGCGGAATGCCGCGCGGCGAGGTATTCCTCGAGGTAGTGGATGCTGGTGCCGCCCTCATTGAAGCGCGCATCCGCCATCAGTTCGCGGTGCAGCGGGATATTGGTCTGGATGCCATCCACCACCATTTCCGACAGGGCGATGCGCATGCGCGCAATCGCCTGTTGGCGCGTGGCGCCGTGCACGATGATCTTGCCGATCATCGAATCGTAGTTGGGAGGGACGAAATAATTGGCATAGGCGTGCGAATCGACCCGCACCCCAGGGCCGCCCGGAGCGTGCCACACGGTGATGCGCCCCGGCGAGGGGGTGAATTTGTAGGGGTCTTCGGCGTTGATGCGGCATTCGATCGCATGGCCGGTGAACTGCACACCGCGCTGGCGCAGGGTGAGTTTTTCTCCCGCTGCGATGCGGATCTGCTCGACCACGATGTCGATGCCGGTGATGAGTTCGGTGACGGGGTGTTCGACCTGTACGCGGGTGTTCATCTCGATGAAGTAGAACTCGCCGTTTTCATACAGAAACTCGAAAGTGCCCGCGCCGCGATAGCCGATCTTCTTGCAGGCATCGGCGCAGCGCGTGCCGATGCGGTCGATCAATCGGCGCGGAATGCCGGGCGCCGGGGCCTCTTCGAGCACCTTCTGATGGCGGCGCTGCATCGAGCAGTCGCGCTCGCCCAGCCACAGCGCGTTGCCGTGGGTGTCGGCCAGCACCTGGATTTCGATGTGCCGCGGCTGCAGCAGAAACTTCTCCATATACACCGCCGGATTGCCGAACGCCGCCCCCGCCTCGCTGCGCGTCATGGCCACGGCATTGAGCAGCGCCGCTTCGGTGTGCACCACGCGCATGCCGCGGCCTCCACCACCGCCGGCCGCCTTGATGATGACCGGATAGCCGATGGAGCGTGCGATGCGGGTGATCTCGCGCGGGTCTTCGGGCAGAGCGCCTTCCGAGCCGGGCACGCAGGGCACGCCCGAGCGGATCATGGACTGTTTGGCGCTGACCTTGTCGCCCATCAGACGAATGGAATCGGGACGCGGGCCGATGAAGGCGAAGCCGGACTTCTCCACCCGCTCGGCGAAGTCGGCGTTTTCCGACAGAAAGCCATAGCCGGGGTGAATGGCCTCGGCATCGGTCACTTCGGCGGCGGAAATGATGGCCGGCATGTGCAGATAGCTTTGCGCCGAAGGAGCCGGGCCGATGCACACGGACTCGTCGGCGAGCTTGACATATTTGGCGTCGCGGTCGGCCTCGGAATAGACCACCACGGTCTGTATGCCCATTTCGCGGCAGGCCCGCTGCACCCGCAGAGCAATCTCGCCACGGTTGGCAATGAGGATTTTTTTGAACATGCGCGTTGTCCGTTCAGGAACCGGGAAGGGCCAGACACCCGTCGGAAGCGGGCATGGCCGGCACGGCAAGCGCGAGGGCAGCAGGCATTGCAGCCCCGCGCCGCTCCATCAGGCGATGATGAACAGCGGCTGACCGAATTCCACCGCCTGACCGTTCTCGGCAGGAATGGCCTTGATCACGCCGTCCTTGTCGCATTCGATCTCATTGAGGATTTTCATCGCCTCGATGATGCACAGCGTCTGTCCGACCTTCACCGTGTCGCCTACTTCGACAAAAGGAGCCGCGCCAGGAGAGGGCGCGCGGTAGAAGGTGCCGACCATGGGAGACTTGAGCACATGCTCTTCGGCCGCAGGTGCCGCAGCAGGGGAGGGCGGGGCTGCGGACGCCGCACCCTCGGCAACGGGCGGTGCGTATTGATGCGGTGCGTATTGCAGCGGCATCTGCGCAGGCAGGGGGGCGTATTGCACGATGGGTTGCGGCTGCGCCTTGACGATGCGGACCGTGCCTTCGGCTTCCGTGATCTCCAGTTCGGAGACGTTGGATTCGGAGACCAGGTCGATCAAAGTCTTGAGTTTGCGTAAATCCATGATCTGTCGTTAAGTCGCTGATAAGTGTCGCATTAGACCATCAATTTTTACCATTCCCAAGAATGGCCACGATGTGACGCAGGGCCAGGGCATAGCCGTGAGCGCCGCAGCCGCTGATCACGGCCGTGGCCAGATCGGAAAAGTACGAGCGATGACGGAACGGTTCACGGCGGTACACATTGCTCAGATGCACCTCGATGAAGGGCAGATCGGTGGCCGCGATGGCATCGCGCAGGGCGACGCTGGTGTGGGTGTAGGCGGCGGGATTGATCACGACGAAGCGCGTGCCGTCCAGACGCGTCGCATGCAGGCGGTCGATCAGCGCGCCTTCGTGGTTGCTCTGGAAGGTCAGCACTTCGACGCCCAGCTCCGCAGCCAGCGTGTGCAGCGACTGATCGATGTCGCTCAGCGTGGTCGCGCCGTAAATATGCGGTTCCCTCTGCCCCAGCAGGTTCAGGTTGGGGCCGTGGAGAACGAGGATGCGCGGCAGGCTCATGGAGAAGCAATGACAGGGTTGGGATTTGACAAACGAGCGCGTGATGCAAGGGGGTTCAGTGACCGAAGGGTACCGCTTCTTTCAGCTCGTCGAGAGAGGTTTTTCCCAGCTTTTGAAACACGACGTCCCCTTTGCCATCGAGCACCACGGTGAAGGGCAGCCCGCCTTGCTTGTTGCCCAGGCTGGTGCTCAGGGCGATGCCATTCATGCCGCCGAGCAGAATGGGGTAGCTCACCGGATGTTCTTTCAGAAAGCTGCGCACCGCGGCGGGATTGTCGAGCGCAATGCCGACCATCTCTATGCCTTTGTCTTTGTTCTGCTGGTAAAACTCGGAAAAATCGGGCATTTCGGCAATGCAGGGCGGACACCAGCTCGCCCAGAAGTTGATCACCAGCGGTTTGCCGCGGTATTGGGATAGATCGATGGATTTTCCCTGAAGATCGTCGAGTTTGTCAGCAAAAAACGACTGGACGGCATTGTTCTCAACGGTCACGGGCACGTTGCGTTCGCGCTGAAACCAGGCATTGCCGAGCACTGCGGCGATGAGCAGGATGATGGCGGCAGAAATCCAGATGTTGACTTTGTTCATGGGGCTGGGGTGTACGAATCAGACCGCCCGCATTGTGCATGGCCGCAGAAGTGCATTAGTTTGTCGGGTTTTCCCCAGTACTGGCGCTTGCGTTCAGGAGTTGCCTGAGCGCATGCAAAGTGCCTCTGGGCGTGCGCCCCTGGGCATCGGGCAGCAGGGCGCCGCGCAGGTCTTTTTCCGGGTAAAGGCTGAGGTGGGCAAGCACAGCCGGGCGTTCGTCATGGCCTTTCTCTGGCTCCAGGAGCCAGTGCAGAGTGAGTTGCTCGACGCGGCCGCGCCCGGCGTAGTGCGGGGCCTGGCCCAACTGAAAGGCGATTCTGCGGTCGATGCAGTGAATCTCCACGCCCTTGCTGTCGTCGGTGAACAGCAGTACGTGCAAACCAGAGTGTTCGTTGGCCGTGCCGTGCCAGACGGCGCCGGCCAGATGAGGATTGAACGCGGCAAACTCTTCCATCAGCCTCAGGGCGGCGCGGCGCAACTGCAGCAACTGCGCCGGTTGGGTGTCGGCATGAAACAGGGCGAGTTCTTCGCGCACCTGCTGCTCGATTTCATCATTGCCGGGGAGGGCATCGTGCGCCCGGCGTTCGCCCAACAGACGTTTGGCGGCCTTGCGTTTGGCAGCGCCATAGTCCAGACCGTCTTCGACGATCAGCCGCGCGGCCAGCGCGGCGAGTTCAGCGCGTAGGGAATCCATCGGCGCATGGTAGCGTCGACCGGCTGGCACAATGTGCGTCCATTCTTTCGCAAGCCGAGCTGCGCATGGCCGTCCTCTCCGTTTCTGATTTGTCGCTCGCCTTCGGCCATGTGGCCCTGCTCGATCACGCCGCGATGGCGCTGGAGGCGGGCGAGCGCGTCGGCCTGATCGGTCGCAACGGCACGGGCAAGTCGTCGCTGCTGCGCATTCTGGCCGGGCTGGAGCCGCCCGACGACGGTCTGGTGCAGGTGCAGCAGGGCCTGCGCCGGGTGTATGTGCCGCAGGAAGCCGAGTTCGACGCCGATGCCACCGTGTTCGACGTGGTGGGCGAAGGCGTGGCCGAAGCCCGCGCCCTGCGCGACCGCTTCGAGCAACACGCGCCGGACGACGACCTCGACGCTCTGCAGACCCGCATCGAACTGCTCGACGGCTGGAATTGGGAAGCGCGGGTCGATCAAACCCTGCAGCGCCTGCAACTCGACGGTGCCATGCGCGTGGGCAGTCTGTCCGGCGGGATGCAAAAGCGTGTGGCGCTGGCGCAGGCGCTGGTGGCCGCGCCCGATATGCTGCTGCTCGACGAGCCGACCAATCACCTCGACCTCGACGCCATCGCCTGGCTGGAGGAATTGCTCACCGGTTTTCGCGGCAGCCTGATTCTCATCACCCATGACCGGGCGTTTCTCGATGATGTGGCGACCCGCATTGTCGAACTCGATCGCGGCAAGTTACGGAGTTATCCCGGTAATTTCGCGGCTTATGAGGCGCGCAAGGAGCAGGAACTCGCCGATGAGGCGGTGATGAACGCGCGCGCCGACAAGCTCTTGGCGCAGGAGGAGGCGTGGATCCGCAAGGGCGTGGAAGCGCGGCGCACCCGCAGCGTGAGCCGCATCAGCCGGTTGGAGGCGCTGCGCAGCCAGCGGGCGGCGCGGCGTGAATCGCTCGGGCGAGTCAAGCTCGATGTGGATGGCGGGCAGTCCAGCGGCAAGATCGTGGCCGAGCTGCAAGGTGTGAACAAAGCCTATGGCGAACGTGTGCTGGTGCGCGATTTCTCCGCCACCATCCTGCGTGGCGACAAGGTGGGTCTCATCGGACCCAACGGCGCGGGCAAGACCACGCTGCTCAAGCTCATTCTGGGCGAGATCGAACCCGATGGCGGGACGGTCAGGCAGGGCACGCGCCTGCAGGTGGCGTATTTCGACCAGATGCGCGCTGCGCTCAACCCCGAGGCGACGCTGGCCGACACCATCAGCCCGGGCAGCGAATGGGTCGAAGTGGCCGGGCAGCGCAAGCATGTGATGAGCTATCTGGGCGATTTCCTGTTCTCGCCTGCGCGGGCGAACTCGCCCGTCAAGTCGCTCTCGGGTGGTGAGCGCAACCGCCTGCTGCTTGCCCGCCTGTTCGCCCGCCCGGCCAATGTGCTGGTGCTCGACGAGCCGACCAACGATCTGGACATCGACACCCTCGAACTGCTGGAGCAGTTGCTGCAGGACTTTCCCGGCACCGTGTTTCTGGTCAGCCATGACCGGCGCTTTCTCGACAATGTGGTCACCAGCACGATCGTCAGCGAATCCACCGCGGGCGACCCGGGCCGCTGGCGCGAGTATGAAGGCGGCGTGACCGACTGGCTCACCCAGTCGCAGCGCGCCCGCGCCTTGCAGTCGCAGTTGAACAAGTCGGCTGCAGGCAGTGCAGGCAAGCGTGGGGCATCGCAGTCCGCAGCGGCGCCCGCACAGGCGACTCCTCCCACGGCCCCGGCCAGGCGCAAACTGAGCTACAAGGAACAGCGCGAGCTGCAGGAACTGCCCGGCCGCATCGCCGCGCTCGAGGCGGAACAGAAAGCGCTGTCCGATCAATTGGCCGATCCGGCAACTTATGCATCGGTTGCTGCAAATATCAGCGAGATGCAGGAGCGTTACGCGCAGATCGATGAAGAACTGCTTCACGCGCTGGAACGCTGGGAGGTGCTCGATGGCAAGTGATGCGACCCGCAAGTCTGCTCAAGATGCGCAGCCGTTCCTGCCGGGCGATGTGGATCTGCGCCACGACCCTTTGGCGGCTGCCTACATCAAGCACGAGACCGTACAGGTACGGTTTGCCACGGCTGCTGGTGAACTGCGCAGCCGGGAAGGACCGAATCGCTATGGCGCGGGCGACGCCATCGTCACCAGCGCCACCGGCGACCGCTGGAGTGTGTCGCGCGCCCGTTTCGAAGCCCGCTACCAACCCCTCGAGGCGATATCGATGGGGCAGGATGGTACCTACGTCAACCGGCCCATCCCGGTACTTGCGCGGCAAATGCCGCACGCGTTCCGCATGGCCCGCAGCGCAGGCGGCGATCTGCTGCATGGCAAGCCCGGCGACTGGTTGCTGCAATACGCGCCGGGGGATTACGGCGTGGTCGAGCAGGGGCGGTTTGCGCAGGTCTATCGGAGAGTCGCGGGTGCTTGAATGTTGGCTGATTCAGGGTTTCGCTGCGCCGCCTGGCCCCATCCCTCCACCGCCAGGTCCCATCCCTCCACCACCGGGGCCCATGCCTCCACCTGGACCCATCCCCTGATGCATGCCTTGCGCGGGGGGCACTTCGGGTAGCTGGACGCCGCGCTCCTTGGCGCGTTCCTGCATCAGCTTGTGATGTTCCGCCCGGATCTGTTCGCGCTGCTCGGCGGTTTTCGCCTCGCGCATCTTGAGTCGATATTCCTGACGTTCCTTTTGCGTCATCAACTGGCTGCCGTAAATGGTTTCCTGTTTTTGAGTTTGGGCATAGGCCGAGCCTGCTGCCAGCCCTCCACCTGCAAGCAGGATGCTCAGAGATAGAGCGCTTAAAAAGGGTTTCGTGGACATCATGGCAAACTCCCAAAAAAGTTCTGAGCCAAGTTTGACTCGAGATGAGGCTAAGCGTTTGTGAATCGCATAGATTGATGTATATCAATAAATCGAGATAACTTACTGTGGGGTCGATCATGCGCCCGCACGAGCACAGGACCGCAGTGAGAGCGCATGGCTCCAGCCGGTTTTGCGAGACGGCCCGGAACAGCTTAAAGCGGTAGCCGCCGGGTCGCCCGTGGCGCGTGGCCGTGATCGAGCGGGCCGTGACCGTGGCCGAGCTGCATGTCGGCCCCGGCGCGCAGCGCCTGGCGCACGTAGTCGCGGCCCAGCGCCACGGCCTCGGCCAGCGGCGCGCCCAGGGCGAGATGGCAGGCAATCGCCGAAGACAGGCTGCAGCCGGTGCCGTGGGTGTTGCGCGTGGGGATGCGGGTCGCTTCCCAGCGCAGCAGGCGGCCGTCGGGCAGACGCAGCAGGTCGGTGAGTTGCGGGCCGCACAGGTGGCCTCCCTTGAGCAGCACGGCGTGCGCGCCCAGATCATGCAGTCGATTCGCCGCGCCCTCCAGCGCGTCGGCGTCTATGGCGTTCAATCGCAGCAGCCAGGCCGTTTCGTCGAGGTTGGGGGTGATCAGTGTGGCCAGGGGGAAAAGCGTATCGACGAGCCGGTCCACGGTGGATGCGGTGATCAGCTTGTCGCCGCTGCTGGCGACCATGACCGGGTCGAGTACCACCTGGGCGAAGCGGTGGCGGCGGATGGCGTTGGCCACCACCTGCACCACGCCTTCGTCGTGCAGCATGCCGATTTTCACCGCATCCACGCCGATGTCTTCGACCACCGCGTCGATCTGCTGCGCGAGCAGCTCCGGCGGCAGTGCGTGAATGGCGCGCACGCCCAGCGTGTTCTGCGCGGTGATGGCGGTGATGGCGGTCATGCCATAGCAGCCCAGCGCGGCGATGGTCTTGAGGTCGGCCTGGATGCCGGCGCCGCCGCCGCTGTCGGAGCCGGCGATGCTCAGCACGCGGGCGTAGCGCGCCGTCGGGACGATGTCAGGCTGAGGTTCTTTCGGGGTCATCGGAGAGCGGGTCGGTCGGTGAATTGGCGCAGCGCGCGGGCCGTGGCGGCGGGGTCGGGCGCGGCGCACAGCGCCCGCACCACGGCCAGGCCATCGGCGCCCGCGCGCATCACCTGTGCGGCGTTGTCGAGATCGATGCCGCCGATGGCGACGAGCGGCAGCCCGGTCAGCGCCCGCAGTGCGCGCAGACCATCGAGGCCCAGCGCGGGTGCGGCGTCGGACTTGCTCGGTGTGGCAAACACCGGGCTGACGCCGAGGTAATCCACCGGCAGCCCGGCGGCCGCGCGCACCTGCTCGGGGTTTTCGACCGACAGGCCGATCAGGGCCTGCGGCATCCAGCGGCGCACTTCCTCGGGCGGCATATCGCTTTGGCCGACATGCACGCCGTCCGCACCCGCGGCCAGCGCCACATCGAGCCGGTCGTTGATGATCAGCGGCACGCCCAGCGGTGCCAGCAGGCTTTTCAGCGCGCGGGCGCGTTCGACGAAAAGCCGCGTGTCCAGATGCTTTTCGCGCAATTGCACGCAGGTGGCGCCGCCGCGCACTGCCTCGGCGGCCACGGCCTGCACCCCGCGCGGGCCGCACAGCGCGGCATCGGTGACCAGGTGCAGCCGCAGCACGGCAAGCGGCCAGCGCGGGCGTGGCTCATTCATCGTGGTGCAGCCTCAGCCGGGCTTTGAAGGTCTGGGCGTCGAGCAGTTGCAGACCGTCGAGCAGGGCGATCTGCATCTGGCCGACGCCGCGGCCCTGTGCCCGCACCTGCTCGGCGGCGACCTCGCCGACCACGCCGAGGTAGGCCATCGCCGCCGTGGTGGCGTGGAATGCGTCGGCCTGTACCGCACAGAACGCGCCGGTCAGCGCGCTGGCCGAGCAGCCTACGCCGGTCACGCGCGTCATCCAGACATGCCCGTTGGACAGGCGCGCATGGCGGCCATCGGGCGCGAGGATGTGGTCGGTGACGCCGCTGACGCAGACGACTGCGCCGAGATGCGCCGCCAGTGCCTGCGCCGCGTGTAAGGCATCGTCCGACGCAATGGCGCTGTCGACTCCGCGAGTGGCGCTCTGGACCCCGGCGACGCTGAGCACCTCCGAGGCGTTGCCGCGCAACACCGTGGGGCTGCCCGCGGCAAGCAGTTGCGCGATGGCCTGGTTGCGGTAGGGCGTGGCTCCGGCGCCCACCGGATCGAGCACGACGGGAAGGCCGCGCGCGCGAGCGGTCTGCAGCGCCATGACCATCGCCTCGATCCACTCGGGCGACAGCGTGCCGATGTTGAGCACCAGGGCCTGAGCGATGCCTGCCATGTCGCGCACTTCTTCGCGGGCATGCGCCATCACCGGCGCGGCGCCCAGGGCCAGCAGGGCGTTGGCGCTGTAGTTCATCACGACGAAATTGGTGATGTTGTGCACCAGCGGTTGTTGCTGGCGCACGGCGAGCATATCGGCCCAGAGCGAGTCGGCGGTAAGAGGCGGCATGATCGGCACGAGCGAAACGGGAAAGGCGATTATCCCCCGCGCGGCGAACCGCGGCGTTCAGGCGCGGTGGTAGGGATGTCCGGCCAGCAGGCTGTGCGCGCGGTAGAGCTGCTCGGCCAGCAGCACCCGCACCAGGCCGTGCGGCAGGGTGAGGTCAGACAGTCGCAGCAAGGTGTCAGCCTTGTGTTTGATGCGCGGGGCCAGGCCGTCGGCGCCGCCGATGACCAGCACCACATCGCGGCCCTCCTGACGCCATTGCTGCAATTGCCCGGCGAGTTCCGCAGTCGTGAGGCGCTGTCCGCGTTCATCCAGCGCGATGACGCGGGCTCCGGGGGGCAGAGCGGGTTCGATGCGCTGCGCCTCGCGCTCCATCACGGCTTCGGCGCTGAGGCTGGAACTGCGCACCTCCGCCCGGATTTCCTTGAGCAGCAAGGGCGTTTCGGGCGGCAGGCGTTTGGCGTAATCGGCGTAGGCCTCATCCACCCAGCGTGGCATGCGCTGGCCCACGGCGAGAAGCCAGAATTTCATGCGTGAGAAACCGCGTCGGGTCGGCCTGCCTTGCGACGATCAGGACGCGCGCTTCCTGGCCGCAACCCGTTTGGCCGGAGCAGGAGATGCGGATTTCTTGGCGGCGGGGCGCTTGGCCGCAGTGGGGGCGGCCTTGCGCGCGGCCGGGCGCTTCGCAGCGACCGGGGCCTCGGCGGGCTGCGCCCGCTTGCGGGCCGGGGCCGCCGGGGCCGAGCGCGCGCCAGCCGCAGTGCCGACCACGCGGGTCACGCGCTTTTTCTCGGCAGCGGTTTCGCCATACGGCGAGGTGCGGGCGCGGGTGGTTTTCGCCGCGGCCTTCTTCGCCGCCGGGTGTTTGCGGGTAGCGGTCTTGCTGGCAGCCGTCTTGCGCGCTGGCGCCTTGGCTTGCGTTTCGGCTGGGTCGGGGCGGCTGTCCGGGCCTTTGGCTTCCACCCTGACGGCAGCCTTCGGACCAGCGCGCCGGGCCGCCCCGAGCTTGAGGTGAACCGGCTTGGCGCCCCACAGTTCTTCAAGTTTGTAATACGCGCGGATCGCGGGTTGCATGATGTGCACCACCGCCGCGCCGCAGTCCACCAGCACCCACTCGCCGGTTTCTTCGCCTTCGGGGTTGCGCACCTCGAATCCGGCGGCTTTCACGCTGTCGCGCACACTGCTGGCCAGGGCGCGCGTCTGGCGGTTGGACGTGCCGCTGGCGACGACGACGCGGTCGAACAGACTGGTGAGTTCTTCGGTGTTGAACACCTCGATGTCCTGGGCCTTGACGTCTTCGAGGGCGTCGACGATGGTGCGTTGCAGTTTGCGGATATCCATGCGGTTTCAGCGTGTGTAGAGATGGTGTTGTTCGATGTAGTGTGCCACAGCAGCCGGGGCCAGGTCGTGGAGCGACTCGCCGCGGGCGAGATGGCGGCGGATGCGCGTGGCCGACAGGTCGATCTCCGGCATCGACAGGCGGTGCAGACGATGCCCGCTGGCAGCCAGCGCCGCGAGCAATTGCGGCGGCGCGGTATGGTCATACCCCGGACGGCGTGCAGCGGCCAGATCGACCTGGGAGACGATGTTTTCCCAGCCATTCCAGGTCGGGAGGTTGCGCAACTGATCGGCGCCCATAATGAAAGTAAACGCCGTGTCGGGATGCGCCGCGCGCAGGGCTTGCACGGTATCGATGGTATAGCTCGGTCCCTGGCGCTTGAGCTCGATGTCGCAGGCGCGCAGGCCGGGGCGCCCGGCGATGGCCAGGTTCACCATGTCCCAGCGCTGCTGCGGGCTGGCTGCCAGCGGGTCGCGCTGCCAGGGCTGCCCGGCGGGGATGAACCAGACCTCGTCGAGTGCCAGCTCGCTGCAGGCGCTCTCGGCGAGTTGCAGGTGCGCGTTGTGGACGGGATCGAAACTGCCGCCCAGCAGACCGATGCGCCGGGAGGTCGCCTGGACGGTATCGTTCATGCAGCCGCCCAGTCCCGCGGTTTGAGAAAGACGTCGTAAAGCTGCGCTTCGCGCGATCCCGCTTCGGGATGCCAGTCGTAGCGCCATTTCGCGATGGGCGGCATGGACATGAGGATGGATTCGGTGCGCCCGCCCGACTGCAGGCCGAAGTGCGTGCCCCGATCCCAAACCAGGTTGAACTCGACATAGCGCCCGCGGCGCAAGGCCTGGAAGTCGCGCTCGCGCTCTCCATAGGGCAGGGCGCGGCGGCGTTCGACGATGGGCAGGTACGCGGGCAGGAAGGCGTCCCCCACCGCGCGCATCAGCGCGAAGCCCTGATCGAAGCCGCCCTCGCTGTAATCGTCGAAAAACACCCCGCCGATGCCGCGCGGCTCGTTGCGATGCTTGAGAAAGAAATACTCGTCACACCAGGTCTTGAAGCGCGGATAGAGGTCGCCGCCCAGCGGCGCGAGCGCGGCTTGGCAGGTGCGGTGAAAGTGCCGGGCATCTTCCTCGAAGCCGTAATAAGGCGTGAGGTCCATGCCGCCGCCGAACCACGCCACCGGCGCCCGGCCCTCGGGGCTGGCCATGAGCATGCGCACATTCATGTGCACCGTCGGTACATACGGATTGGTCGGATGGAACACCAGCGAAATGCCCAGCGCCTCGAACGGCGCCCCTGTCAGATCGGGCCGGTGCTCGGTGGCCGAAGGCGGCAGCCTGGGGCCGCGCACATGCGAGAAGTTGCAGCCGCCGCGCTCCAGCAGCGCGCCAGACTCGATCAGACTGCTGATGCCCTCGCCCTGCAGCGGCGAATCGGCAGGTCGCGTCCACGCATCGCGGCGGAACGGCTGACCGTCTGCCGCCTGCAGCGCTTCGAGAATGCGTGTCTGGAGATCGAGGAGGTAGGAGCGGACCCGTTCGATTTGCATAGATGCGGTTTGCATGACGGTGACCCCCGCGCCATGCGCCGGGCTCATTTCTGGAGGTCACAATTCTTTCACGATTGTCGAGGTGCGCTGCGCAGGAAGGCCCATGCCTGTCAGTCTCCAAGCCGATATGGCATGGGTCGCGTCCCGCGACGTGGTGTAGGTCCACAGCCCGGACAGGCTGAGCTACACGGTACTTTGCGTGCCACAGCGGACAGCCGAGTCGGGGCAGTATCGCAGAGCGACTGCAGGCCTTCAAGCTGCATATACCGGCGATGCAGCGACCCCTCATCGTTCTGCTCCATGCCGATGGCGGCGCCCACCTTCATGCCCAGCACCTCGCGCTGGCCCTCGGTGTTGACACCGACGGCGATGATGACGGCCACGCAGACGATGCGGCCGGCCTCGCGGGTCTTGACGTAGGTGGCGTCGATCTGGCGCAGCACGCCGATGTCGGCCCCCTTCTCGTCGAGCTCGTTCAGTGCGATAGTGGCGTGGGTCATCGTGGTTTCCTTCAGACAAAGTTGGTGGGTTCGCACCTCAACCTTAATCAGCTTGGCCAGCGCCCGTCGCATCGAGACCAGGGTGGCGTTGCCGTCGCAGCGGCCGCCGAGGAACTGGAGAACGCGCCAGGATCCGCTGGCCGACGTGTGGAGCAGCGAGGTCATCCCGCTGCTCGAAGCCAAGCCTGGGCTGGCGGCGGTGATGGTGCTGGAGTGCCTCCAGCGCCGCCGCCCAGACGAGTTCGATGAAGCGGCGCTTCGGACCCTGCAGCGGCGCATGCGGCAGTGGCACGCCGGGCACGGCGAGGAGCGCGAACTGTTCTTCGCCCAGGCGCATCCGCCGGGATGTCTCGGGCTGTAGGACTTCACGGTGGCCGACGAACCCGGTGTGGTGATCGCCGGCGCTGCGTTCGCACATCGGCTCTACCCGTTCGCCTTCGCGCACAGCGGCTGTCGCCACGTCAGCGTCGTGATCGGCGGCGAGAGCTTCCAGGCGGCGCTGTGGATGGCCGGCGGCGTTCCCAAGGAGCACCGCACCGACAGCCTCTCGGCGACGTTCAACAACCTGGCCGAGCAAGAAGAGTTGACCCGCAACTACGACGGCCTGTGCGCGCACTTCATCCTGTGCACAGACGGATTCCGGGCCACGATCCGTAGCGAGGAGTTGCAGGAGCTGCTCACCGAGCCTGACCCGTCGGCCGCCTGCGCGCGGTCGGAAGCCCTCGCGGCGAAACGCGGGGGGGGGCGGCGACAATGTCACCCTCGCCCTGCTCCAGCCGCGCTGGCCTGTCGCCCCATCGCAAGTGCTGGCCGCTCCATGCCGCGCTCGCCGTCGCGCTGCCTGCCCTCATGATCATGATTTTCGATAGCCCAAGACACCGCATGAAAGGTCTGCTGCGCACCCTCTTTCCGCTCTCTTCCCTGATGCTTGCCGCCTGCGTGAACAGGCCGGCAGTGAACGACAGGTCCCAGTGGGGTACCGACACCCCGGAGCCGAAGCACACCCGGACCGAATCATCCGAACTGCGCGAGATCGTCGACTGCCTGGGCGCCGGCATCCTCGTGGCCGTCATCATCGTGCTCTCGAAATGAGGGCGGGAATTCAAGCCAGGCCTGGCAGATGAGCGCGACCCACCAGGCCGTTCTCCTGCTGTCGCTGATGTCCTTCCTCACGACCGCCCTTGGCGTCGCCCTTGCCCTGTGGGTGCGCGAGAACCCGCGGGCCATTGGCGCCGGCATCGGCTTCTCCGTGGGCATCATGATCCTGATCTCGGTGCTGGAGCTGATCCCCGAGTCGACGGCGCTGATGGGGGCCGGCAAGACCCTTGCCAGCGCCGGCCTGGGCGCGGGGCTTGTGTGGGCGGCGCACCTCATCATCCCGCACATCCACCTGGTGGAGGAGAAGGGCATGGTGGACATGGCGCTCATCCGCTCCGTCTACCTCGTGGTGTTCGGCCTCGTGCTGCACGACGTCCCGGAAGGCTTCGCGATGGCCAATGCCTACGTGGCCTCCCCCGCGCTCGGCCTGCTCGTGGCCCTGGCGATCGCGCTGCACAACCTGCCGGAGGAATTCGCCATGTCGGTGCCGGCGGTGCTGACCCGGAGCAAGAGGTTTCTCTTCGGGGCCGCCCTGCTGTCCGCCCTGGCCGAGCCCGTGGGGGCCATCCTCGGGCTGGTGGCGGTCGGCCTTGCGCCCGCCCTCAACGCGCATTTCCTTGCCTTCGCCGCCGGGGCGATGATCTTCGTCTCGATCCACGAACTCATTCCGATGGCGCACCGCTACCGCCATCCCGCCATGTTTGCCCTGGGCCTGGCCGCAAGCGTGCTGGTCTATGTCCTGCTCGCCCGTTTGACCCTCGCTTAGCCTTTGGAAGCCCGCCCTGCGTTGTTGTGCCGGATCCTCAGCTCAAGGCATGGAGCGGGGCGAAATCCTCCACCCGCGCAAGTCCCCGGGCGTAGTCCGCGTGCCAGCCCTCGCGCACCGGCAGGGTCGCGTAGAGTTCCTTCCTGCGCGCCTCGAACAGCCATCGCGGGCGCCCCATGAAGTCGGCGGCACAATGGACCCTGCGGCCCGCCTCGCGCGCGATTCCCTCCATCCAGTCCTCCCCTTCCAGGGAGCGCAACAGGTGGTGATCCAGGATCAGCGTGCGCACGCCCCGCGCCAGCCGCAGGGCGTTGGCGCGGGCGCGGGCGCGCAGCCCCTCATCGAGGCCGTCCTGGTAGAGGGCGGGACCGGCGGCCAGGACCCAGTGCGCGCCCCAGCCGAGGATGAAGTCGATGGTGACCTCGTCGATCAGCTGGATGTCGGAGGCATGCAAGAAGATGCGTCCACCGAGGTCGATGCGGGTGAGCATGACGCTGCCGAAGGGCAGCCCGCCGATGCCGTGGGGCATGCCGCGGGAAAAGCGCATGGGGCCGTCGGCCAGCCCCTCGGCCACCTGGAAGCGGGGCCCCAGGAGATCCGCAAGGGCGCGTGCGCGGGCCTGGCTGGTGGGGGTCTGGCTTGCGGGCGACAGGCTCCATGCGCGCAGGGCGCCGAACCCGGGCGGCAGCTGCGAGAACGCGAGCTGGTAGGGGTTGGCATCGAGCAGCGGGACATGATCGCCGTGGAAGTGGCTGAACACCACGTCGGTGGCGCCCGCAAGGGCCTGGATGATGCGCCGCCGGACCGCCCTGCCCGCCGCGATTTGCACCGGGTGAGGACGCGTAAGTTTTTGATTTTTCTAGCAGCCTGTCGGTCTTTCCCCCGCCGAGAGCCGATAAAATTCCCCCACCCGAATCCTGCTGACGCCCCATGGCCCGCTTCCTACCGATTGACCGCGACAGCGAATATCTCTTCCCGCCCTCGGTGCAAGACTGGCTGCCCGAGACCCACCTGGCGCGCTACATCGCCAACGTCATCGAAAGCCTCGACCTCACGGCGATCGAGAAGCGCTATGCCGGGCGCGGCAGCGACGCCTACCACCCCGCCAGCCTCATGAGCCTGCTGATCTACGGCTATGCCACCGGCGTGTTCTCCAGCCGCCGCATCGAGCAGGCCACCTACGACTCCGTGGCCTTTCGCTATCTGGCCTGTAACCGCCATCCCGACCACGACACCCTGGCCACCTTCCGGCGCCGCTTTGGCGAACAGTTCCAAGCCCTGTTCGTGCAGGTGCTGCAGATCGCCCAGGCCAACCGCCTGAGCCAATTTGGCACCGTCAGCCTGGACGGCACCAAGATTCACGCCAACGCCTCGCGCCACAGTGCTCTGTCGTATAGCCATGCGAACCAGCTCGAAACCCAGCTCAAGCAGGAAGTCCAGGAACTCCTGGCCCTGGCCGAATCGGCCGACCAGAGCGAGTTGCCCGAAGGCTTGAGCGTGCCCGCCGAGATCGCCCGCAGGGAAGATCAACTCAAGGCCATTGCCGAGGCGAAAGCCAGGATCGAGGCGCGGGCGAAGGCCCGCTTTGAACGCGAGCAGGCCGAATTCGAGGCCAAGCTCAAGGCACGGGAGGAGAAGGCGGCGAAGTCCGGCAGGAAACCCGGCGGCAAGCCGCCCACGCCGCCCAGCGCGGCCCCGTGCGAGCAAGACCAGGTCAACCTCACCGACGACGCATCGAGGATCATGAAAGTCGCCGGTGGCGGCTTCGAGCAGTGCTACAACGCCCAGGCGGTGGTGGACACCGAAACGATGCTGGTGCTGGCCCCCGAGGTCACCCAGGCGGCCAACGACAAACAACAGGTCGAGCCGATGCTGGAGAAGGTCCAGGCACTGACCGAAGGGCTGAACAGCCCCGCCACCTTGCTGGCCGACGCGGGCTACCACAGCGAGAACAACGTCCAGGCCTGCATCGAAGCCGGGATCGAGCCGCTGATTGCCGCAGGCAGGGAAGGCCACCACCCGCACTGGAGGGAACGCTTCAGCGAGCCCGAACCCCTTCCCGAGGACGCCACGCCGGTGGCGCAAATGGCGCACACCCTGAAGACGCAGGCCGGCAAGCAGGCCTATGCGCTGCGCAAGCAGACGGTGGAGCCAGTATTCGGCATCATCAAGTCGGTGATGCGGTTCCGGCAGTTCCTGCTGCGCGGACTGGACAATGTCCGCAACGAATGGACGCTGGTCTGCCTGGCGTGGAATTTGAAACGCATGGCCGTATTGCGCCCGAATTCCGTCCAAAGGGCCTGAAAGACCGCTGAAAAGACCTCAAACCCGTGAAATTCATGCATCGAGAGGCCGAAATTGCTCAATAAATGTGCAAACCCGGTTTCAGTCGGGGAGATGCTCACGCGAATCAGTTCAAGTCCGACAGGCTCCTAGGAACCGAAGGTACTTCGCGTAACGGGTTTCGGCGGCGATGCGCGGGCGCGCGCGGGCCACACGAGGCCAGTGAATACACGCCCATCGGTCTCTCGATCAATTGATGCTCATATCTCTGTGCAGAGATGAGTTCCGCGCCCTAACCTGTGCCTGGTTTCGCTGGGACAGCACCGCCGCCACCAGGGCGGGCAGCGGCAGCTTGCGTCGCCGTGTGAAGGCGTTGGGCGCGCCTTAGTGACGCGCCGTCCCGGCGAAGTCCGCCGAGTGGATGTCATTGTGCAGATCCCGTAGGATGCACTGGGCGCTTGCACAGTATTGAGATCAACTAGGGAAAGACCTCGATACACGAACAAAAGCGACAAACTATATTATGGATTTTGCCACGCCAACAGGCTTAAGTTCGGTGGATTTGGGTGCGACGTAGTGCGTGGTGGGGTGCGGGTGGCGGCGTCAACCCGCCGCCTCGGAGCTCCGCCTGCGAAGTCCCCTGCGGCTGATAGGTCCACGCACGGACCGACGCGGACGGTCGTGCACTTGCCGATTTCAGTACGGCCGCCCGTTCCCGCACCCAGCCGGATGGACTGTGGAGTGACGCAACGAGACGATCTCGTCGCGCGGCCGCTCAAAAGAGGGGGTGCGCTTGCTGCGGAACGACGCCGAAGTCGCGATGATGCTCGGGTACGAGCCGAGTGCCACGCGCCAGCGGCGGCACCAGCACTCCGAGACGCTGCTGCCGTCGATGCGGATCGGGAAGGTCCGCCGCTACGATTCCGCCGAGGCGGCCGCGTCCAAGAATGCTCGAGGCAGCCCAGCGTTTGTTTATAGTGTACGCAAGCGATGCGCTCGCGCAGCTGATCGAGCAGGCGAACCGAGCGCAGCGCAGGCATGCCGGGTTCCATGGTTCCTTTATACCTGTGTTTTTGGACAGTCTATCCGTCTGGAAGCCAGTCTGCGAGCCGCTTCGCCGAGCAAGCCCTGGCCAGAATATCCCGCACGGGCCAGCTTATCCGGCAGCATCTGCGGGATACATTGCGTTAGGCATATATTAATGGGGGCAGCATGACTAGAAGTGAAAGAGCAATGCAAGTTTGGCAAATCTTGGTAGGCGCCGCGCATAACCGCCAAACCTTAACTTATGGTCACCTTGCAACACACCTTGAATTTGAAGGGGCGGGTGTATTCGCTCACATTCTTGGTTGCATTATGAAGTATTGCAAAGACAACAAATTACCACCTCTCACCTGTCTAGTCGTCAATCAAACTAGCGGCTTACCCGGTGATGGTTTGACCACGGTAGAAAACCTACCGACTGATAGAGAAGCCGTTTACAAACAGAACTGGTATGCACTTTATCCTGTTCAAATTTCTGATTTCGAGCCTTATGCCTAACTTTCGCTTCGAGAGGGACGCTCCGCCAAAAAGCCGGCTCCGCGCCCCTCAAGCTAAACGTTAAGCCAATAGACACGCAGCATGAGCAAGAGCATCGGCATTTACCTTTTCCCTGAAGTGGAGGCGTTGGACTTCGCTGGCCCATTTGAGGTGTTCACTACCAGCAGCAGAGTCCATAAGCGGCTTCATCCGGAAAAGGCAGAGCCGTTTCAAGTCTTCTCTGTTGCGGAGAACCTGGCACCGGTTCGCGCACGAGCAGGTTTACGCATCGCGCCCGACTATAAAATCAACAGCCACCCAGACATTGATGTTCTGATCATTCCTGGGGGCGTCGTCACAGACGAACTTCTCAAGCCAGAAGTCTTGCGATGGGTCTCGCGGTGCGGCAACTCATCTAAGTGGGTCGCCTCCGTGTGCACCGGTGCGTTCATCCTGGCCAAAGCTGGCGTCGTCAGCAGAGGGCGTGTCACCACACACTGGGAAGATCAAGCCGAACTCGCGGAGTTGTTCCCCGCCCTAGAAGTGATCAACGGCCCTCGCTGGGTTGAACAGGGCAGAGTCATCACATCAGCTGGCATCTCGGCCGGCATCGATATGTGCCTTTATCTTGTGGGTTGCTTGTGCACGCCGATACTTGCAGAAGCAACTGCGCGCCAGCTGGATTATCAATGGAACACAGGTCATGGCTAATCGTGTGGTCTGCTCAACACACTACAATGGTTTAACAAGTCATTCCAGCAGACCATCAAAAAGCTGCGCTTTTTGCCATCCGCTGAATTCCAACTTTAGGCACCACGGGAGAAGCAAATGCCATCACTAACTCAAGCAGAAATCGAAGGAGTATTCTCGGCCCTAGGGCTTGCCAATGACGCTTCTCGCGAAAAGTTCCGTCGCCTCGCGGCTACGGCGGAACAACAAGAGACGCCATTGTGCTTCATTCGCGTAGACGACTCATCGTCGTGGTCGGACCAAGGAGAGAAATATGCCCAGCTGGCACCAGCTACTCGAAGAGATCAAGACTAAGGGCAGCACGTTCGATGTCATTCGGCGGAAGTATCTCCAACGTCTCGAACGAGTTACTGGCCGCAATGTCATCCTGTACTACTCCGGCTGGCTGCAGAAGCCAGGAATGGTAGGTGTACAGGTTAATGACGCTGACAAGAATGGCTTCATGACTGTAATTCATGGCCTAGACCGCAAACGAGGCCTCGATCTACTTCTTCATACACCAGGGGGAGAAACCGCGGCTACAGAGTCGCTCGTGGACTATTTGTACTCGATGTTTGGCACGAACATTCGCGCCATAGTCCCCCAGTTGGCGATGTCGGCCGGCACGATGATCGCGTGTTCGGCGCGCGAGATCATCATGGGTAAGCAATCTAGCCTTGGGCCAATCGATCCGCAGTTCAGCAACCTCCCTGCGCACGGCGTTGTGGAGGAGTTCAAGCGGGCCGCCCAGGAGATTTCGGAAGACCCATCGAGGGTCGCGCTTTGGCAGCCTATCATCGCCCGCTATCATCCCACACTCATTGGTGAGTGTGAGAAAGCCATTCAATGGTCAGCGGACATGGTCCGTGAATGGCTTGTGCGAGGCATGCTCAAGGATCACGTCGATCCAGTGGCAAAGGCATCAGAGATAGTGACTGAACTCTCTGATCACGCGCTAACCAAGTCGCACGCGAGACATCTTTCCGCGGACAAGTGTAAGGCGATCGGTCTGAACATTTCAATGCTCGAAGACAACCCTCGCCTTCAGGACGCCGTGCTCACAGTGCATCATGCCTGCATCCACACACTAGGCTCCACCCAAGCCTTCAAGTTGATTGAAAACCACAAGGGAGTCGCGTTCATTCAGATAGCCCAGCAAATGATTGTCCAAGGCCCAGCGAATATTGAGCTCGTTCCTCGCTTGGAGCCACCGCCGCTCGCTGCCCCCCAAGAGGTGCCGCAGCCGGGCGAGAATGGCGCCTAACCACAACTTCGAGCGGACCGTTCACAAGCGGCGCTGCGCGCCCCTTGTGCCCGGCCCCTCAAGTTGATCGTTATACGTACAGACAATGACAGCGCCGGAAATCAAGGGATGGAGAGCGGTTGCAGGCTCCATGATCCAAGCGTCCTACGAGGTCGCGTTTGTGCTGCTGCCTGTGTTGGTCTGGATCCTCGTACTGCTTTCTCTCGGCAAGTCTCAAGATGTTAAGACCTTGGCTGCATGGCCCTTCGCGAGCCTTTCACTTTTCAGCGCAATGCTCCGTGATGGCATTTCTGCGTTCCATCAAGACACAACAAAAGACAAAGAGCAAAGAGATCTCATCGTTGTATTCGCGCTCATCGGGGTTATTCTGAGCACGGTTCTGCTTACGCTGGCCGTTATGAAATCAACCGGACAAGTCACCTATCTTTGGTCGTTCTTCTATGAAACGGTGTGGACGTTTGTAGCTATTAGCGCCCTGCTTCTATTCGTCACAAAAGCTATTCTGATTCAACGCAAAAGTTATGGTCGGTACGTATAACAAGGCGCTCCAGCCGACGGCCTTGCCTCCGCTTCGCTACGGCAAGCCCGCGGCTGAGCTGGGGCGCTAGGGAAGCGCTGAAGAAATGACCTCTTGGCCGAAGCCGTTGATGTCCATGGTCGCAAACTGCGCAAAGATCGAGCAGTTTTGGGTCGGCAGGCGCAAAAAGGGACCGAAAACCGACGGTGCACGCCGCCCTTTGTCTCATTTCTCACACTGCGGACGCACCTCGGGTGTCGAGGCGCAAAACCTGCCTGCGCGCCAGCAGCAGATTGGCCAGGGCAAACAGGGTGTGCAGTTGCGCGGTGTTCTTCGCCAGTCCGCGGTAGCGGGTCTTGCGGTGCCCAAAGAGGTTCTTCACCACATGGAAGGGATGCTCGACCTTGGCGCGGATGCTGGCCTTGATGCGCTCGGCCTGCTCGAGCAGCCGCGCCCAAGCCTGTTGGCCGGGCAAGGCGCCGCGCGAGCCGGTAGCGCGCCCTCGACGATGCCAAACACGCCGGGCGCCCTCGGTTCTTGCGCGCCGCATGCGGCTCGATCAGCGGCAGCAAAGCACCCCCCGCGGGTCCACGCACTGCATCTCCTCGAGAAACGGCACCTTGCGCGTCTTGCGCTGCGTCAGATGCAGACCCAGTTCAGATTGTTTGATCCTCACACCTTGGCCCGGCTGCATCCGCGCTGCGCCGGGACGTTGTGGGATTTTTTGAACACCATACTTGGGTGGCGGGCAGTTGCCAATCGAGTGCGTCGAGGCTGTCGCCGTCTTGCCACGACCCATCCCACGCATGCGGCTCGGCGCTCTCCAGCAGGAGCAGCGTGAGGACACGATCGCGCGCGCCGTAGCTGTGCTTGAACTCGCGCAGCTTCATGTGCGGTGCTTCTTCCGTACACCAGACCGCGGCGGACATCTCGGTGCCATCCCATTCCTGATCGACGCCGGCGTCGCCGGCCAACGTGCCCGGCAGCGGTTCCTGCGGATCGCCGTTGCGCCGGATGCGAGCCCGCGTCTTGACGGCGCTGCTGCTGCGCCATTCGTACTTCACGTAGCCGTTGTCCCAATGGACGAGGATCCCGCGCTGCGGGGTGAACTTGATGAAGCGGATGCACAGCGCCTCGAACGAAACCTGAAACCGCTTCGCGATGGCGCCGAGGACGTGCAGGTCGATGCGCTGGTGCGAAATCCAGTCGCGCAGCAGATCGCCGGGCATCAGCAGGTTGCTGGCGAACTCGTCGGCTTCGCGTTCGATGGCGCGGATGGTGTCGATGCCGGTGTGGACGCTTTCGTTGTCGCAGTTGAACCTCTGCTGCCGGCCGCGATGCAGGATGAAGTGGCCCAACTCATGGGCGATGGTGAAACGCCGGCGCTCGGGGTTGGCATTGCCGTTGTAGAAGATGCCCCACTCGGCCGCGTCCTTCGGGTTGCGCACCAGCATCCCTTCACAACTGTCGACGTCGAGCACCGCCGGCGCCTTGATCTCGCGCACACCTTTGCCGTAAGGCGTGCTCGGCAGCATCTGCCGGACGATGTCCAGATCGACGGCGTCGGGCATGCCCGTGCCGTACCACGCCCGCAGCCACTTCTGGACGGTGTTGGCGGCAATGGGGCCGGTGAGGGCCGGCGTTGCGCTCAAGTCTCCATCCCCGCTCTGGCCTTGTCGGGGAACATGATCTTGAGCGCCTGGCGGTAGCGATCCTTTTCCTCGTCCGTCATCCCGGCGTACTCGCGGAAGAAGGCCACGTCCTCTGGGCTGGCTTCGGGTGCCTGCTGCATGGGCGTGCCCATCACGTCCTCCATCGTCACGCCGAGTACCTGAGCGATTCTCTGAATCCGCTCGGCGGACGGGCGCTGGCCCTCCCTCATCTCCAGTTCCCAGATGTAGGCCTTGGTGCAGCCGACCGCGTCGGCGACCTGTTGCAGGGTCAGCTTCTTCGCCTCGCGCAAGCGCCGCAGGCGTGCTCCAAACGCCGAAGCCATGGCGATGCTCCTGTTGCGGCTCAACAGCCGGTGAATGAATCCAGGGTATCAGTATACCCGCGAGAGACATGGAAGGCTCGATGTCCTTTGTTGATTGACAAGCGGAAATCTGCGGCTCAGAATCGCGCTTGCATCTCGTTACTTTACTTACGCGAGATGCGTGTTCAGCCATCCTGTCGCTGGCCCGTGCAGCCCGTCCATCGGTCGCAGACCTCCGACGCCGATCCAGAGAGGACGACCAAGTTGAAGAAGACCTTTGTCGACGTGATGCTCGAGCTGCCGGTGGACGCCACGCTGCGCGACTTCCTGACCTCGCACGGCCTGCCGGTGCCCGAAGGGTTCGCCTGGGACGAGACGCCGCAAACCAGCCAGTTCCTGGTGGACGCGGTCAAGGTGTGGCCCGATACCGCCGCCCGCGACCAGATGATCGCCAACCTCATGGCCGCCGTCCAACTGGGCGACGCGGCGGGCCAGCAGGCGATATTCGAAGCCGCGGCGGCCGATGGTGCCGCACTGACGGGCTTGGCGACTCTGTGCCAAAGCGACGTTCACCGCTCGTTCTGGCTGTACATCCATCACCCGACGCTGTTCGAGCGCGCCTACGACTTCAGCTTCTGGGAGCACCACGGGCCGCAGAGCCAGCAATACGATCTGGGTCTGAAGCGCCAGCCGGACGGCTCCGACCGGCAACTGGCCGCGCTGCGCAACGCGATCTCGGCGTTCTACGAGCGCGAGATGCATTGCGGCGACGGCAGCGTCGCGCATTTGGTCGAGCGCAGCCCCGGCGTGTTCCTGCTGACCGTCCATGTCAAGGACATGGCCATGCTGCGGCTGGAGTTCGAGGGCTCAACCTTGAAGCGCCGCGTCGGCAATCCCAACATCCACATGGTGCTCGAATACGCCAAGTCCACCGGCGTGGTGCGCACGCTGGTGCGCGGCGGGCAGAAATACCAGCAGATGCTGGTCGAGGCCTTCGCCGAGCATGTGCTGGGCGTCAAGGCGAACGCGCACCGGATCAAGTCGCCGACGCTGGATTTGTCGATGTTGCGCACCGGTTTCGACGCTCCGGAGGCGTTCGAGGACGGTTTCTCTCTGGTGCAGCTCAAGGCGCTCACCCTCCTGAGCCCCGACGCCGCGCTGAAAATCGAATGCACCGCGATGCAGTCGAGCCAGCAACGCTCGGTGCACGAGTTGCTGAAGGAAAAGCTGCCCGGCCCGCTGGAAGGCAACTGGGCGGTGACGGCGGCGCAGGTCAATCTCTACTATCCGCCCGAGCCGGGCCGCACGCGCGCCCGGGTGGTGACCATCGAGGTGACCAGCAAGGGGCGTCTGAACCTGAACAAGTTCGACCCCAAGATGCAGGCGCAGTTAGAAGGCTATCTGGTCTCGGTGGGCATCTTGCAGAAGGGGCAGACCCTGAGCGCGCAGGAGATCCCGCCGGAGGGCGACGCGATCCGTTCCTCGCCGGCGTTCGAGGACTGATCGATGGCGGCGCACGATGCCTGGGCCTTGGTCTGCCGCCTGTTCGCAGGCGGCACGCCGGTGCTGCGAACCACGCTGTCGCCGCGCGAACTGGCTGCGCTGTCCGTCCTCGGCAAGGCGGTCAAGCCGACGGTCGTCGATCATTCCTTCGTCCTCTGCCCGCACTGCCAGCAGCATCGGGCGCAGGTCTGGGGCGACGGTCGCGGCGGACGCATGTGCCGTTGCCCGGAGTGCGGGCCCGTCGCCGTCGAAGCCAACGATGGTGCGGCGTTGGCCTTGGACGAGGAATGGTTGCGCACCAAGCTGCGTCTCGCGCTCGGCATCGAAAGCCGCGACGGCATCGATGACCTGGGCGACGGCGTGTGGCGGCTGGGCCAGGCTCGCCGCTCGCCCGTGCTGCTGGCCCGCGATCTGGTGCGGGTGCAGCAAGAACCCGCGCTGTTGGATCGCGTGCGCGTCGCCGGCGGCGACATCCGGGTGATCACGCCCAGGCCGCGCACGACGCGCGGATCGCCCTTCGGCGCGGGCGTCGAGTGGCTGGCGCTGGAGGAGCGCTTCACGTTCTACGGCGGCGCGATCGCGCTCCTCGGCGCGCCGTCGCCGTCCTCGACGCCGGCAATCGCCGATCCGGCCGCGCCGGTGAACGGGCCGTTCTCGGCGGATTTCAAGTGGGCGACGCTGCCGGACGGCTACGGCACACCGATCCGGTTCACCGACGGTCAGGCCAGGGTGTTCAAGGCGCTGTGGTCGTTCAAGGGCAAGGCCGCGACGGCCGAACGCATCATGCAGCGCGCCGGCTTGAACAGCGCCAAGCCGAGCGACCTGTTCAAGATCAAGCCGAAGGACAGGGGCAAGCAAGAACCTGCGGCACAGCACGCGGCCTACGGTGCGCTCGTGATCACGCAGCGACGCGCAGGCTTGTACTCGATGCCCTGCGCGGCGGGCGCGTTGGCGTGATCGATTGCTGCTCCAAGTTCGCCGGACAACCGATGGCGGCGGCACGCGCGTAAATCACGGCCGCGCAAGGCCGTGTGCGTGTGCCACGGCGAAGAAGTTGGCGCAGGTTTCGAGAGAACAGAGAGCAAAAATGGAGCGAACCGGGCGCGGCATGGGCCCCTGTCTGCCGACCCTCGGCACACGCAGAACGGCCCGCAACGCCACGTGCCGCGCGGAATCCGCAAATGAAAACGCCCAGCCGAGAACGGTTGGGCGCTGAATAGTGGTGGCGGAACACGGAACCGAACCCGCGTCCGCAATCCGAGCCAGATAGTAACGCCTTGGCCTTGAGGGCGTGGATTCAACGATTTGGCCGCTGGCGCTAGAAATAGTAAGCAATCCATTCCCCAATGTATCGAGGTAGCCAGGGCCCGCTAAGCCTCAAGGGGGAGCACCCCAGGCGCAAGGCCCTCGACGTACATCAAACGCTTTAATTCGCTGGCGCGTTCGGCTGGAACGGTCAACGTGAGCATTCCGGCTGCGACTGCCTCCCACCCACCGCCCAGTGAGTGCAGATGCCGCGCAAGCTGATGCTCATTATTGAAGCCGCCCGAGGTAAGAAAGCGGAAATGTGCATATGGACGGGGCACGCATACCGAGGTCAGTCGGAGCGTGCCATCTTCACCCTTGTCGGCGTTGAACTCGTCGCCCCAGTACAGCCTGAGTCCGGAAAACGGTCCCAGCTGTCGTTCGGCAAGGCGATAACGATTTCCACCGAGCGGGACAACGCCAACCTCTTCCTGGTCCCATTCTTTGCAGCGCACGAGATCAAGTTGCCCGTCGTCATTCCAAAAGGGACCGCCGGAATCATCGTCAGCCGGAAACTCCAGTACGGCATCTGCTGCGCCTTCGACGAGAACGTAGAAGCCGCTGGGGACTGAATGGGGTTCAGTGGGCATGGCGTCCATTTGATTCAATCTTTATCACAAGACGCCGCGGCCGGTCTCGGAATTCAGAATCGCCGCAAGTTGGGCCGAGGCGCTGAAGATCGGTGGTGACAATGGACATCACTTCACCTTTGGTTCGGGACAAAAACATGACTTTCACTGAGTGAACCTTTGACGCGCCAACCCACAGGCGTCTGAATATCAAACTGCAATGAAGGCACCCGTGTTCCCGAGACAGGAGGAGCCTCAGCAGCGAACCAGCAGATTCGAACGCGGCATTTATTTTCTCCGTCGTCAATTTCTAGGACGCTATGGGCGATCCAGTTGCACTGCAGGGTTGGTCCCTGTCGCTGATCTAAAACAACAATATCTGCAGCCTTGCCTCCCAGGGAAAAAGTCAGCCCCATGGATTCACACCAACCAATGAAGCGTTCTACCTCGTCGGGTGAGCGGAGGTGAATGCAAGTCAGATCGTTATCAAAACAAATGGATTCATCTTGCAACCCTTCTTGAAAACGACGTGGTCCGCCATGGAATTTTCGCAAGAGCGCATCATTTCGGACAACAACCGACAACCCCTCGACAAGTACCGCCATCATTTTCCCTTTCGAGTCATAAAACGCCGCGACCGGTCTCGGACTTCAGAAGCGCCGCAAGCTGGGAGCCCGACTTCAACTTCTCAATGAATGTGCAGCCTGCGTTGTTGGGCTGCCAGTAAGGGCAGGCGAGAAAGTACGCGTCCAGAAGCCCAGTCGCGTTCTGCTTTCGTCGCAACACCATGTTTTCTCCGTGAACCGGACACGTCGCCAGTTCGACCCCACGATGGCCTGAATTCAAATCCGACTTGAGGTCATTGAGTCGGGTATCGATGATCTTTTCCGTGCCCTTGTCGGTGAGGATGATGCCGAACTCCTCAGCGGTCATCGAAAACTCCGGCGCGGTGGTATCCGTCATCAATCCGTAGTCGTTTCTCTGCAGTTTCTCGGTATGCGTGCAAGCCCGACGATCGCCCTGCACCACGTACCATCCCGTGCAGCCCCAGTAGAAATCCTTGGGCTCCGCCACGGAAAGGTCACGCTTCCACTGCAATTTCATGGGCCGACCGCAAACGCGACATTGCTTACCGAGGGTATCGGCGAACGCGTTGTACTGCAGGACATGCGTCGTCTCCAGGTCGATCTCAACCTTGTCGATGACGCTCTCCGTCTCGAAGATCTTTTCGGCAGCACGGACCTCCTTGCCCTGGTTGAGCTCAGAAAGGAGTTGGTCGCGCTCGGCCCGCAGGTCTTCCCACCGCTTGCGAGCGCGGTCACTGAGACTGCCACTCGACATGCGCTGGTTCCGCAGATGCATGATCTCGTCGTTGACCGAACGCAGGCGGTCCTTCTTGCGCGTGATCTCATCGACGATATCCGCGCCAGTGGCACCACCCTGGCGCTTGTAGGCTTCATAGCCTCGCTTGATCCCTGAAATCACCTGAACCGTGGTGTCGACGAGTACTCCGAGCAACGTCCCGAGACCATTGGCAAGCCGGTCAAAAAAACTCATAGCGACTCCCCGGTCAGCAGGCGGCTTTGCTGCGCCAGGCGCATCGACAGCAGTCGGTTCGTATTGGCACGATACGAGGTAAGGATCGCCTCCTGATTCCAGTACCGGTCGAACAGGAGGCCTCCCGCAAATGCCGCTGGAATCGCCACCAATCCACCGCCAACGGCATAGACGGCTGCTCCGGCCAAATTTGCAGCGACGATACGCTGCCCTCGTCGGGCGATTGCAAGTTTGAATTTGTCGAGTGATTGCTGCCCGACAGAAACCTTGTATCCCTCCCAGGTGGCGATAGCCACCAGAGGGAAGATCGGACTGAAATAGTCAAGGAAGCGCTCGGTCACCGAGTCATCCATGACATCGAGGGCTGACGAGACTTGATCGTGCAAGTCGCTCTCAGTGATTCCGCTATCCAAAACCAGACCGGAGTGGGCGACCTCATGGGTGGCCAGGATTTCAATGTCAGGGTAGCGATGCAGCGCCTCTTGAATGTAACCCGCACTGTCCGTGGCCTTTAGCTGCAAATAATCTGCTGTGGCCCCGTCGGGACCGGCGATCCGCATATCCCAGCCAGGTTGATTCAGGGAGTCTGCCAAAACGGCTTGATAACCATCTGGAAGCAGAACGGGGCCCACCTGCTCACCAGCGTTCAAGCGATCAGCGACCAGATACTCGAAGTACTTGCCCTTGGCGGTATTGACAGCCCCTTGCAACTCCTCGTCACTCAGCCCGAACAAATGCTCGTCGGACAGCGACGGATTCGTGACACGAATTGCATCAACGAGACGAGGATCAATATCGTCGATGCCGCGATCAAGAAATACTTCTGCAGACGCAGCGGCCAGTGTCAGGTCAAAGAGCGATTCCCGATTGGCCTTCAGATACCGCTGAAAGGCATCGTAGAACCGCTCACCGGCAGGCCGACCACCAACGTCTCCGTAGTGATTACTCAGCCGGCCAAGCCTGGTGGAGGTTATGGCGTTCATGATCATTTAACCGCATTGCGAATCGCGGACAGCTCCGATTTGACCCGCTGCAAATCAGCGACCCAACCAGACGCCGAAATACCTTCCGGCTCGAGCCCCAATCCTTCTTCGATTCTTGAAACGCGCTTTTCCAGCCTCTGAATGAAGGTGTCCATGCCGCCCAGCACCTCCTCAACCATCATGAGATGTTGCTCAATCTGCGAGCGCAACTGGCTCATCGTGAGTTCTTCAAACATATTTTTGCCTCCCTTCACTGCATCTCGTAGCTGAACCTCAATCTGCCTGCCGCCGAAGCCAAGCTGGTATGTCGTCGGCTCCGGCGCGTTTGGTCTTATCCTCCGCGTCTGCGTCGTCCGGGAGGTCTTTCCAAACCGTCAGAAAATGGGCTCGCGGCGATCCGTTCTCGACCAAAACGTAACCTGACCGCAGCTCCTTCCGTCCCCAGGTTGTCTGCCACCGAGCAGAGAACGACCACAGTTCGCCACCTTCAGCGTGACCCTTGAGGAACTCCTTCCACGCTGCATGGAGGTGACCGAAAGGCAGTTCAGGCGCCGCCTTGAGAGGATCGGTGACAACCTCGCGCTTCTCAACTTCCTGCACCGTCAGTCGCTCCAGCAGGTCTTTCCGCTCGACGGCGAACTCCCGCTCCTCCTCAACCTCGGCATCATCCTTTTTCTTGAACATCTCCTTGGCCTTCATGTAAACCGCAACAGGCCATACCGCGACCACCAGAATGGCAGCCAGGATCGGCGCGACGACGTTGTTGAGGATTCGGTAGGAAAGCTTCTTGCGATCCGGGTTGACCGCCTCGAGCAGCTCACGAAGGGACTCGGATTCCTTCTCCTTCGTCAGCCGATGGGCACCGTACACAACGGCGAGGACCGCGATGCCGACGCCCAGGTACCAATAGAGGTAGATCACGCCGCGCCCCCGTCGTCTTTGCTGGCTCGCGGGAAAACCGTCATGGCGCCAACTTCATAGCCCTCAGGGGCGCCATCAGACTCGGCGACCCCGTTGTGCTGCACGCGGGTGGCAACGACGACCCCTCGCTCGACATCCAAGAACAGGTCGCGCTCGAAGGTGCTGCCGTAGCCCATGTGTACGTACTCGAGCTGCTTGCCCTGCGGAAGACGGATCGTGCCGGAGTACCAATGGGCGAACACCCTGTCCGGAAACCCGGGGAAGATGGTTGCCAGCGACGCATCGGTCCCGTCTTCGAGCGTTCCGTTCAGACCGATCAGGTACAGGCGGTCGTCAATGATCTCCCAACTGCCGACGTAGCCGCGCCATAGGGCCGTGCAGTTCGACTCGAAGCGCGGGTTGGTGCCCCCCATAGCGAAGTAGTCGCTCAGGGGGTTCGTGCACATGGCCACGTCCTCGCCCTGGTAGCGCAGCTTTTCAGCAATCTGTGCAGTCATGTTGCCTCTCTAGTATCTGATACTTTTCAAAATAAGGCCCGGGAGTAAGGAATATCGTTCTCACAAAGAGACTTCAAAATCCAACCAATCGCGGCCAGACCAATTAAACCCATCAGCTAAAGGCAAATTCGTCGCTCCCCTTGGACGCATTGCAAAGACTCTCTTGTCACTCAAGGTCTTGAGCGACCAAGTGGTCTCGCAGGTTCGGCATCGGCAATAAAACTCCCGGTGCGGGCTAGCACTGAATTGAGCATCATGACTGCAGAGACGCGACAGAGCAGTCAATTGATCTACAGCAGTCAACACCTGATTTTCGATTTGCTCGCTTGCAGACTCCTGAAGTTTTAATTTGATCTGGGACGCCTGCCTGGAGTCCAGGGGCGCGATAAGTCGAACGTGCGTCGAAGATATGCTCTCAAAATTATTGGGCCATTCGTCAGCCATCTGCTTTACAAGTGTTGGCAAGGGGCCGAGTTTTTTTCCGTAGCCTTCGATCAACCCTGAAATCATCCACTCATCAATTAATCTCCCCATCTTTTCGACAACGTAAAGATCTAAAGGAGATATAGCCAAGCGCTGCCGAGAAGAAATACTGTCTGAGCAGCCTGGCCAGCAAACGACATGACTTGAATTTAGGTTTTCACCTTCTTCGACATCTTTTCCAAACCAAGCGATAGGAATCAACCGAAGAGTCTCAGCGTGCGAGTTGAGAATTAGCCAATCTTGACCATCCTGTCTCACTGAAAACGTAATTCCAGCCCAACCGAACTCTAAGCGATCACCCTTTCCAACTTGCAGTCCATATCTTTCCAAGGCTCGTCGAAGAACCAGGCCAACGTAGTCTCTGTAGGCAAGGTGCAACTGCTGATGCTTCGCCAGTCGCTCTTCTGGCCTCATTTGCCGCTCCTCTCGTTCGTCTTTCAAACTTTCCCAAAGAGGAGGCAAATGCCTGTAGTGAGGATCATGATTCAGAATGTTGGTGCGATGAACCTGGGCGGGTACTACAGACGCTGCGGGGACGTGTGGATAAAGACCACGTTGCTTCAATCCTCTAATTGCACGCAACTGAGCCTCAATCTCCGATAGAGCACGCTTTCCGGCCTCCAATTGCATCCCGGTCTTGTCATCAAGATATGACTCCCCCCAAAGACGGCAAATATCTTGGCGAAGTCGAAAGTGCGTCTGCTCAGAGTCTTGAAACTCCAAAGCTCGCGCTAGACGTGCATTAACACCACGGATGCGAGCTAGTCTCTTGGCAAGATGTCGATCCAGCCGATCCAGCAATCGCTTGTAGAGTCTGTTCTCATAGATGGCGTAGTCATCCTCGCTGAAACGCGCCAGAACCTTGCGAGGTTGCACACCGCTAAGCGTGCGCTGCTGCCAGCAATCCGAGTGCGATGCCAGATGACTTAGCGCCGAGGTTGCCAAACGTCGAGCTCGCGCTACGGGTGCAACCAGATCGTCGTACCGAAGGTCTCTGCGCGGCCGATCAGATATCGAGTGCAAATGACCATCTCTGAGTACTGTGGCCAAATTCCGTTCGAGTTCCTCAAGGGCACACTGCGCGGCCATCTCAGCGGGCAGCATCGGGGACACACTCAAACCATTTGCGTGGGAAAGCTTTCCTGCGATTGAATTAATCGCCTCTGCAGAAAGATCGGAGTCGGCTTGATCGTCGTCAGTTTGATCGATGGAGAGCACCTGTGATTCAGTGTCTTGAATCCGGATGAAACCCGACCCATCATCCGTGATTAGATCGCCGGCCTCTAAATGGCTGTGTCCATTGACAACAAGTGGCTCAAGCAAACAATACCGACCCGGCAGAAACGCATCGGGTAGGTGACTGAGTTTTTCACCCGTAAGGCGATCAAGAAATCTCATGCCCCGCGTTCCTTGCGGCGGCGATCTTCAGCCAACAGGGCCATGGAACGGCGAGGCTCCGATTTCCACCCCTTCCAAACTGTGGTCAGGGCTTGTTCGATGGCGTTTAGATCATCGATGGTCGCATCGTATCTGCCAGTAACCTTGCCACGCCGAAATACTCTGCTGGCAAGCAAATGGTCCAGAGCATCTTCTTTGCGACCGCCTGCAGCCATGTAAACGGGGACAAATCGCATGGCCTGACGTTCGAGTCGATTACCCCAACCCAAGTCAAAGCGATCCTGCAAGATGCTCGTGAGCGGGCCTGTCGTCAACTCCGCCAACAACTCTGAAACCTCATCAGCGTTTTGTGTCACAGCGGCATCGAAACGCTCGATCAATGATCCATAGCTAAAGCTGGCCTTTGGCTTTGGCTCTACCTTGAATCCCGCTTCGTGGCGGGGAAGCGTCATGACATGAGCACGGTCGTAGGTTTTGTCGGCGAACTCGTTCGTTGTTTCATCGTGGTTAGCAGTGCCTACAAACCAGACGTTGTGGGGAACCCGAATCCTTCGCCCCTCCACCAGTAGCGCAGGGGCGTTCGGCAACTGGCTTTCCGACAAACTTATGAGTCGATCTCTTGAGTCATTCTTTTCGAGCGCCGAGAGGAATTCAGCAAAATACTGCTCCGGGCGAGACAGGTTCATCTCGTCCAGCAAGATGATGTTGCACCGGTCCTTGTAAGCGGCAGTTTGCGCACGGTAGAGACCTTGCAGGCAGTCGCGCTCATAGAAGCGCTTTTCGAAAGCGTTGTAGTGTCCCAGTAGATCATCACGGTCTCGCCAGCCAGCCTGGACGGCGATGTCGGTGCAATGCCCCCCGACAGCCTTTGCAAATGCCTTCGCCAAGCTTGTTTTGCCTGTGCCGCTGATTCCCTGAAAGATGTGAAGCTGGCTCATGGCCAACCCAGCAATAAGCAACTGAATATCTTCGAGGCGGAAATGCAGTGTTGCACCTTCTTCCGCTTGAGCGATCCGGTGCTGCAATTCAACAGAGAATTTTTTCAGATCAGGAACGTCTTGCTCCGGCAGGCTCAACTCCTTGGCCTTGCGATCCTTGATCCAATCGGCAGTGGACGCCGAGTCCATCCATGCCATTTGAGGGAACGGCTTCTCAGATTGCTGTGACTGGGTTAGGTCATCTACCGTTTTGCCCAAGTCATTGAGCCTTGCACTCAAGATCTGATTGTTCTTTTCCAGGGCGCGCTTTTCTCTTTCCAGGTTCTCTTTGTCACTCACGCCGAGGCGGAGGCGATGAAGCTGAGCTTTTGCATCAGCCAAATCTAAATGTACCTCGTCGAGTTGAGCCTTTTGCTCATCACGGAGTTTTCGCAGCGCCTCATTCTCTGCTCGCAACTGATCATCTTCACTGCTTGCGAGTTGGTTCTCTAGTTGAGTCACTCGACGCTTGTGGGCAGCCAACTCGTCAAGGATCTCGCGTGCAGACCGCCCTGCCAATACTTCGGATAACTCGCGGAATTGTTCAATTTCCTGCCTGGTTGACTCTAGCTCGTCATAAACCTTTTGACGGCTATCCCTGGCTCTTTGATGAGCGGTCTTCCAACCAGCAATTTCCTGCTCCGCTTCCCGTAGCGCATCTTCTCGGATCTGTGCTCGTTCGCGTTCTAGCTCTTTCCACTCCGCATCTAGTCGCCGTTGTTGCTGCTGTAGACCTCTCTCCTTGTTTGCAATCTCCGCTTCACGCTCCATCAGCGCTAATGCGCGCGCGGACTCGTCGTCAAGCGCCTTCTGCTCCGCTTGGAGGATGCCAAGTTGAATCTCAGTCTTCTTAGACTCAAGTTCCACGATTTCTTTCTTGAGTTCACTGAGTGCGGCCACGTTTTGGGCGGCAAAACCGGAACGCGCATCCAGTTCTCGCTTCTCAAGTTCACGCTCCTTATCAGCCAAACTTGATTCGGACTTTTTTATCTCAACTTGTCTTTGCTTCAACTCTTCGTCGAGTTTGTGGATCTCTTCGGTTCGCTTCTTGTTCTCATCGCTTCGGCGGGAGAATGCCTCCTCCTTGCGAGCCAGGTCCTCTGTGCGCTTCTGCGCGTCTTCATGTAGATCACGAACTCTCTTTGCGACATCAGAGATATCCGCAAGCAACCTCTCGAGCTCAAGTTTTTTCTCGGGCTCTACCTTATCCAACTCGCTGACCTGATCTTTCTCCAAGTCAGGGAGTGCCACAGCGGAAGCATCGCCTTGCACCAACGATGCAAGGGAGCCAATTCCAGCAGTTGCTTTCTGCCATGCCGATGCGACCGCACTTTGTGCAGTATTTGCGTTTTGCGCGACTGGGGCTTTGTTCCCCTTATTGTGTTTTGCCATTTCAATACCAGCCCTTAAAAATTTGAACCCATTCGATGACAAAGTCAGCGTGTTCCATGGCTTCTTTTCTATCGATTCTTTCGCTACCTGAATGCCCAGCTTTTTTGTTGCGAGCATCGGCCATATCAAGCAGACGAGTCAGTTGAAGCTCATCGGCGGATAATTTGAGGAAGGGGTGTGATGCTTGATCCACTGTCCCTAACAGCGCCGCAAACAACAACGCCTTGAGCGAACTGCTACCGCGCTTCACCGCTGTGCGCACCTGATCCAAGCGCTGCTCAGACAAGCGCTTAATTACGTCATCGGTGAGGCAAGGAAGGTTGAAGAACTGGAGGTAATATTGCGCTTCCCCATCTTTCCAATCTCTCTGGTCTTTCCAGTGCGGCAATCTACGAATGTCCGATGGGAATGCTTTCAACAGCCACTGCAGCACGCTTTCTGCCAAGTTGTGAGTCTCAATGAGAAGGCTCGTCACATCCTCCTGCCAAGACCGCTCCTGACTGGCCAGCACGGATCTTCGTCTCAGAACGCTGGCGAGGTATCCCTCAACAATCGGTACCTTCCGCGACCAGTTGTAATCTGCAAGCAGCGTCAAGTCGATCTGGTTCTCTAGGGATCGGAGCCATTCCTCTGCCGACAAATCGTTAGATCTTGTCTCGCCTACCGCGTCAGCGATGTATCTTGCGAGTCGATCGTTTCGCGGCAAGACTTCCTGCAGGGGTTTGCGCAACCAAGACGCAGCCTGCTGCAACCCGAATGGGTCGGCAACCAACCAGGGTTGTGGCCCAGCCTCGTCGGGAAAAATCCATGTCCACAACCACATCGACTGCGCCGAATCTTCGACAAAGCTCAAACTCTCAATACGGACACGTGCCGAAAGCTCGTCATCACGCTGTTTGGCGTGGTCGTGATCCGTCCGATAGCGCTGAAACGCATCAAAGAGGGCTGCTGTGTCCAGTGTGCCCTCTCGGAAGTGATTGAGGCGGAAGGGGCGATCTTCCTTTCCGGAATCGAGGTCTCGCAGGAACACTGGGTAACCACGTTCATCGACTCGCTTCGCTTCGATCTCTGGAAGTTCTTCAGTGAATCGCGGCAGCCAGTTCCCCGAGATCGCGTCCTGATATGCGTACCCCATGCGGACTTCTTCGCTGGCATCCTGAGCCTCTTCGAGGACACGTTCACCTTGAGAGGTGACTGATCCCAAGGTGGTCATCCAGCCGTTCGGGATCAGTTGGGTTGCAATGATGAACGCCACCAGTTCTCGATCCAGCCCCAACAACTCAGCCATTTCCGAACTGTCCTGGCATCTGGCCCTTGCAAGTCCAAGGATCGCCTGCTGGAACAGGTTTAACTTGAGGACACGATTTGTTGGATAAAGGACCTTCCAAACGCGGACAGGCCACAAAAGCGGACGCCCACCCGGGGGGCGACGGACATCGAAGCGAAGATAGCGGTCAGCGGCCATTCGCCATCTCCTCTCTACAAAGCTTGAGGAATGCAGCTAGAGCCGGGACCCCTTCCTCAGCCTCGGGCCCTTCGGCCATATGTTTGGCACCGACGGCGACTAAGAGCTTCCTCTGGCGACTCATCGCAACGTTCATGCGATTTGCCAACCGCAAGTGCCCATACTTGCCGTTGAGCAATCGTTCGCGCTCTTCCCACTCCTTCTGATCGGAAACCACCACGTCGTTAGCTCGCACTACGGACAGGAAGACGACGTCAAACTCTTTGCCTTGAAACGCGTCAACCGTGCCGACGCGCAGTCGCTCATCACCTGATTCAGTCTGCCGGTAGGAGCGCGCGATCCGGACTTCCCCATCCTCTTCCTCGGCCAAGCCCTCGTCAGCCAGTGCATCAAGTATCAGGTCACACTGGGCGCGGTAGTGACCTTGCCCCTGGAATCCGTATCCCATAGCCGACTCATGCACTGGCGTGCCGGGGTTGATTGGCGAGCCAGTTTTCTTCGAACCGCATCGGGCTGACATAGGCCAGCGTCGAGTGCAATCGGGTG